>Ga0255052_10000046_pt1 | contig 78807 bp, 73 predicted proteins | sample JV7_2_21_MG_FD_188632 | JGI IMG/M metagenome (GOLD analysis project Ga0255052, IMG submission 188632) | Seawater microbial communities from Jervis Inlet, British Columbia, Canada - JV7_2_21 | ecosystem: Environmental > Aquatic > Marine > Inlet | place: Canada: British Columbia | collected...
ATAACACGACGTCCACGTAGAAATACTCGCAGTTGATGCGAATCGGCTCCGGAGCGGCTGACAGGTAGTAGCTCGTCGGCTGCCCTTTCTTCTCGGACCCGTATTTCGGATTCGCCTTGACGTGATAACCGAGGAGGTCGAACAGGGTCATCGAGAGATTCTTGCCGGTCGTGATTGCGCCCCAGCCACCGACCGAATGCATACGCACAGTGATGCTGTCCTTCGGCATCAGATTCGGATTTTCGCTGCCGTGGAGTGCGAGATCGGCTACGTGCGGATAGGCATCCATCACCTCTTGCTGATAGATTTCCTGTTTCGGCGTCATCATCGACTTGCGTACGAAGTCGATCGACAGATAGAACATGCGTTTCTGTAGCCCGTCGGGCAGCATATTCTCAATCGCAGCAATGACGCCCTCGGGCTGCAGGTCACGACTGCCGAGACCGAACGAGCCGGAATACAGCTCCGGCAGGTCCTGCAGCGACTTGTAGCTCTCCAGGCCTGGATGCACACTGCCGTTCTTGCTGCGCCCGTTTTCGAGGCATTTGCCGAAGATGGCGCGAATTTCACGAATGAGCGGAAGATCGGCAGCAAGCGGCTGGTCCGTTCGTTCCAGTACGGCAACACCCTTTCTGCCCTTCAGCACCTTGCCCAGGAGGTCACCCGGGAATGGCCGGAACATGAGCAGATTTACCACACCGACCTTGATGCCGCGCGTCTCGCGCAGGTAGTCGGCAACAGCTTCCGCCGTCGGTATCAGGCTGCCCTGACCAAAGATCAGGTAATCGGCGTCGTCGCAACGATACGTCAGGACCCGTTCGTAATGCCGGCCCGTGAGCACTTCGAATTCTTCGAACGCCTGATCCGTAATCGCCTGCACATGGTCGAAAAAGTACGGCCGTTGGGCCGCAACGCTTTGCATATAGGAGTCCTGGTTCTGCACGACGCCGGACATGACCGGATCGTCGACGGTCCAGAGTTCGGGAATACGCCGGCGCGTGTCACCGTAGATGATCTTCTGCGCCGCCGTCGGAGTATCGATAATATCGTCCGGCCTGCCCAGATACTCGGCGATCAGGTCACGCTCCGGAATCATCAGTGATTCAATCAGGTGCGTCGTCAGGAAGCCGTCCTGCGCAATGATGCCGGGCGTTAGCGCCAGCTCGGCGATACGGTGAGTGATGATGTTCAGGTCGGCGACATGTTGTGCATTCTTCGCGAAGACCTGGAAGAACCCTGTGTCGTCGACGCAGTGATAATCGTCGTGTCCGGCGTGCACATTGAGTGACGCCTTGGTCATCGCGCGACAACCGATATTGAGCACGTAGGTCAACCGCTTGCCCACCGCCGCATACAGCGACTCGTGCATGTAAGCGATGCCCTGACCGGACGAGAAATTCGCGGCGCGCAACCCGGTCATCGACATGCCGGCCGTCACCGCTGCCGCAGCATGTTCGCCTTCAGGCTCTATGAAAATGAGTGGCCGCCCGGAGATATTGACATGGCCCGCCGCGGCCGCTTCAGCCCAGAACTCGCCCATTTGTGTCGATGGCGTGATCGGATAGGCGCCGGCACCGTCCGTGGATTCGCGCTCGCACATGATCGCAGCAGTATTGCCGTCCATTGCCGCGCGCGTACCGGGATACTTGAAACTTCGTTTCTTTCTGTTCATGCAGGATTTGTCCAATTAGGTTGGCGTGTCGAGTCTCTTGCTCTGACGCAGAATCTTGTGAGCGGCCCGGCCCATGCGCGGACTCTTGTTCTCCTCATACCACACAATCGCGCCCGTCGGGCACCGGTCGATAGCTTCCCTGACGTCGTGATTTCGGTCGTAGTCCACTATCGGTAGATTATTAACCATCGAAATCACACCGGGCGGAGCGTCGACAGCACATTTGCCGCAGGCATCGCAGGCGACTTCACAGTCTTCGATGACCGCGTCGCCTTTTTCGAGGTTCATGCAGGCCACCCATAGCCGGTGACTGACAGGATGCAGGGAGAACAGGTCCTTGGGGCAGGCGTCGACACAATCTCCACACGCCGTGCACCTTGCGTCGATTACGACGGGAAGGCCGTGTTCGTCCATGATGATAGCGTCGAGGTCGCAGACGACTTCGCAGTCCCCGAGACCCAGACATCCCCAGAAACAGGCCTTGCCGCCACCTGCAACCATGGTCGCGCCACGACAGGATTCGATGCCTTCATAATGCGCTCGATTGCGCGCGACATTGGTGCCGCCCGCACAGGCAAGCCGCGCGACCACTTTTTCCTCGGCCCCGGCGTCTACGCCCAGGAATTCGGCGATCATCTCGCGTTCGTCCTCAGGCATGACAGTGCATTTGCCCGGCAACGCTTTGCCCTCCACCATGGCTTCGGCAAGACCGAGACAGCCAGGATAGCCACAGGCGCCACAATTCGTCCGCGGCAACATCTCGTGTGCCGCGTCGATGCGGGGGTCCTCGTCCACGTGCAGTTTTCTGTGTGCCAGCACCAGAAGTGAGGCAAACAGAAAAGAGAGAGCTGTCAGCGTCAATACAGCTATTGACATGCTATGTTCCTAACTCGCCAGATAAATTGAATTTTAGTTACGGTCGCACCGGGGGCGCATTGTGGAAAGCCCGTACAGCAATGTGGCTGCTGACCGAATAGCTTTGCAATCAGTGATTTGGGCAAAAGGAGATATCGGCACGACTGATTCCCGGTATGCGGGAGTTGGTGTTGCCTAGGACTGCTGTGAGCACGTCGCGCAAGCCAATGGACCTGCCCCTGGCCAAGGTGCCGGAGGGTCGCGTGCACGTTATTTCCGAGCGCTGCAAGGAGTGTCACTTTTGCATCAATTACTGCCCGACTGAGGTCCTCGAGTATTCGAAGGACATCAATCCCAAGGGCTATCACTATCCGGTCGTGGCAAAAGGCAAGGAATCTTCCTGCGTTCACTGCAAATTCTGCGATCTGATTTGCCCGGAGCTCGCGATCTATACTACAGATGTGACTGATGAAGTGAAGGATGAGGAAGGAACGAAAGCCGATGCCTGATGCTGCTGCTGCGAAAAAGACCAAGGCGAAGGCCGAAGCCCGCGTGCTCACCGGCGTGCATTTCATGCTCGGCGATCACGCCTGTGCTGAAGGTGCGCTGGCCGCCGGACTCGACTTTTTTGGCGGCTACCCCATAACGCCATCGACAGAAATTGCCGAACACATTGCCGTGCGACTGCCCGAAGTTGGTGGGCGTTTCGTGCAAATGGAAGATGAACTCGCCAGCATGGCCGCAATCATCGGTGCATCCGCAGCCGGTGCGCGAACACTGACCGCGACGTCGGGGCCGGGCTTCAGCCTGATGATGGAAAATATCGGCCTCGCAGCAATGATGGAGCTACCCTGCGTTATTGCCAACGTCCAGCGCGCCTCGCCGTCGACGGGGTTACCCACAATGGTGGGCCAGTCGGACATTCTGCAGGCGCGATGGGGTTCACACGGCGACTACGGGATCATTGCGTATTGCCCCGACTCGCCGCAGGAATGTTTCGACCTCACGGTGCGCGCATTTAACGCGGCCGATCAGTATCGGGTACCGGTTTTCATCCTGATGGACGAAGTCGTTGGCCATATGACAGAGCGCGTCGTCATTCCGCCCGCCGACGAACTGCCGGTGTTCAAGCGCAAGGGCCCTCGATTCGCGCCGGGCGAGCAAATATTTTACGGCTATGCGCCGGATGAGGACCTCGTGCCGCCAATCGCGCACGCGGGAGACGGATACAAGGTGCATATGACCGGGCTGACGCATGATGAGCGTGGTTACCCCGCTTTGAACGCGGATGCGCACGACAAGCTGGTCAATCGACTCGTCGATAAGATCCGGCTCAATGCCGCTGACATCGAGATGCATGAGGAGTTCGACACGGATGACGCCGATACCGTGGTCGTTTCATTTGGCTGTACTGCCCGGTCCGCCAAACAGGCCGTCGTGCAAGCGCGCAGTGAAGGCATCAAATGCGGGATGCTTCGGCTCATCACCATTTGGCCGTTTCCCGAGGCTCGTATTCGCGCACTGATCGAAGCTGGCAACGTTAAACGCTTTATCGTCCCCGAAGTGAACCTGGGGCAGTTGCGGCGCGAAGTAGAGCGGCTGACGCACCTACCGGTGCTGCGACTCAACCATGCCGGTGGCGCCATGCCGACGCCGGATGACATCCTGGAGTTGATCCGATCATGAGTGTAACCGAACAGACGATTCAACCTGCCGCAAACATCCATCCGATCGATAACCTATTGCGTGCCGATCGGCTGCCGCACATTCTTTGTCCCGGATGCGGTATCGGCACGGTGATCCACGGCTATGCGCATGCAATTCACGCCTCGGATCTCAGCGAAGACCAGCACGTTTGTGTGTCCGGCATCGGCTGTAGCGGCCGCGCTGCCGGTTACGTCAATGTCGACTCATATCACGCGACGCACGGCCGCGCACTGCCATTCGCGCTGGGAATCGCTGTCCACAATCCGGATCTCAACGTCACCGTCATCAGCGGCGACGGCGATCTGACGGCTATCGGCGGCAATCACCTCATCCATGCCGCACGACGTAATGTCAACCTGAACGTCATCTGTATCAATAACTTCAATTACGGCATGACTGGTGGCCAGGTCGGGCCGACGACACCCATCGGCGCCAAGGGCTCGACCGCACCCAAAGGTGCCGTCGAGCAGCCTTTCAATTTGCCCTATCTCGCGCAGGCAACCGGCGCCATCTTCGTCGCCCGTTGGACGGTCCTGCATGTGCGCGAATTTCAGGACGCCGTCTTGCGTTGCATGAATAAAGTCGGATTCTGCTTCATAGAAGTGCTCGCGCCCTGCCCCACGAGTTTTGGACGCGCCAACAAGATCGGCGATGGTCTGCACGAGATGGAAATATATCGGCAGCGATGCCGGGTCGAGAACGGTGCAACAAACATCCACGATCTCGATATCGATCTGATTGACGAGAACAAGTCGATTACGGTCGGTAACTTCGTCGACGTCGACCGTGACCCATTCCTCGTCTAAGGCGTAAGACAATGTCCGACACGAACGACAGCAGCGCAAACGGGACCACGCAGGTTCGCTTTGGCGGCGTGGGCGGCCAGGGCATCGTGCTCGCCGGACGTCTGCTCGGCACGGCGGCCGCCTTGTTCGACGGCAAGCATGCGGTCTGCACCCAATCTTACGGTCCCGAGGCGCGCGGCGGTGCGTCCCGAACTGACGTTGTGATTTCGGACGAGCCAGTGAACTATCCGTTCGTGACCGAAGCGGATGTACTGGTAGTTTTCTTCCAGGAAGCCTACGTGCTGTTTCGCTCGGCAGTGAAATCTGACGGCACGATGATTATCGATAGCGGGCTTGTACCAACGATTGAGAAGGATGATCGCGTGTGTACACTGCCGGCCACAGCTATGGCCGCAGAACTCGGTACCAAGCTCGCCGCAAATGTCGTCATGTTCGGTTACCTGGTCGGCAAGACAGGAGTGGTCAGCCGCGATGCTGCAGAGCAGGCGATCCGATCCATGCTCAAGCCGAGCATCGTCGATATGAATTTGCGGGCGCTCGAAGTTGGCATCAACCTCGCCCAGGGCAAGGAGTCGCAGTGACCGACACGATACTCATCGTTGGTGCCGGTGTGGCCGGGCTGCACGCCGCATTAGAGGTTGCATCCGGCGGTGCGAATGCGATCGTCGTCGAGCGCGGTCCCGTGATCGGCGGCAAGCTGGCAGCGACGATGACGAGTGACACCGCGATTGGTGACCGGGCGGAAGGCGAACACATGCCATTGTTCAAGGCGCTCGAGGAAAACGCGAACATCGAGATATTCACGAACGCAACACTTGATGAAATGGATGGCAGACCAGGCAACTTCAGTGTCTCCATTCGTGAGCGCGCTCGATTCGTTACGGACGCCTGCACCCGATGCAAGCTCTGTCATGCTGTCTGCCCAGTTGTTATGCCCAACGAATACGACGCCGGCCTGACGTTTCGCAAGGCGATTTTCACACCGATGTCGGAGACACTACCGGACGCGTGGGTCATCAATATCGATGACTGCCTGAATAAACCACCCAATTATTTGCCGTGCAATCGCTGCATCGAGGTGTGTGACGATAACGCCATCTTCTTCGACCAGGCACTCGAGACCGCGCATCAGCGACACGTTGGCGCCGTGGTTCTGGCGCCCGGATTTCAAATCGACGACAGTGCTGACTTCACGGAATTCGGCTACGGAACGCATGCCGATATCGTGACATCACGGGAAATGCAGCGCCTGCTCGAATCGCCCGGACCGACGGGTGGATACGCGACCAAGCCATCAAACGAGGAATATCCGGAAAGTGTCTTGCTGGTGCTCGATAGCCTCTCGCAATTCGGGCTGTATATCGTGGCAAGCCAGGTGCACCAGTTACTCGAACAGGACGTTGAGAAAGTGGCGGTTCTTGTTTTGTCGCAACCAGGACAAGGCGATGCGCTCGAGGAGGCGAACACACTCGCGACGGCCACGGGCGTCCAGGTGAGCTGGGGAACGACGTTTCAAGCGAGCCCGGGTGACGACAATATGCTCAAGGTGTCTTACGAGGATTTCGTCGCCAAGCACCTTGAAGAAGGCATTTTCGACATGATTGTCCTGTGCAGTGACGTCGCTCCGGCCGAAGGACTGCCGGCGTTGGCAGGGATTGCGGGTGTTGAGGTCCGCGATGACGGCTACCTTGCCAGCTCGGGAGCAAATGGGACGGACGTTGCCACGTCGAACCCCGGTGTTTTCATTGCTGGCTGTGCGAGTGGCGCAAAGAACATCAAAGACAGTATTGCTGACGCGCAGGCGGCGGCCGCGGCGGCTCTGGATCAACTGGATCCGAGAATGCTGCAATCCGGGGCGACCGACACTGTCGATCAGCCGCGCACTGGTCTACCTGAGCACGTGTCTGCCGATGACATGCGTGGCCAGATAGAGAAACTGCTGTACGCGCTGATCAACTAGCGAGATCCAGGTCTCCGATACGCGGTTGCGCTCAGGGCCAGATATCGCGTTGCAGAACGACGGCTGCGACTCTTTTTATTGCAGTGACAAGTGCCGCATCACGTAAGGTCGGGCTGGAATGTGCTCCATTGAAGCCGTTTCCGTGCCGTTCGTTGAGAGCAGTCCAGCGGTCGACTGTTTCGTCAACAGCTCGGACCATTATCTTCTTGAGCTTGCCCTCAACCTTGTCGAGATCCCATTGCTGGTTTTCAAGGTTTTGCACCCATTCGAAATAACTGACGACGACACCGCCGGCGTTGGCGACGATATCGGGCAATACCACGATGCCCTTCCCACTCAGGATTTCGTCTGCCGCCATCGTCACCGGACCATTGGCAGCTTCTACAATCAGCCTGGCCTTGATGTCATCGGCATTGTCCGCCCGGATCTGGCACTCAAGGGCGGCAGGAATCAGGATGTCACAATCATAAGCCAGCACTTCCTCGTTGCTGAGTTCTGTGCAATCCGGCAGGCCAACGACACTCCCGGTCTTGTCCTTGTGGGACTGAACTTGCTCCGGGTCCAGCCCGTCATCGCAGCCAATCCCCCCGCGGGAGTCGCTGACAGCAACGATGCGGGCACCAGCCTCATGAAACAGGCGGGCCGCAGTGGCGCCTGCGTTGCCGTATCCCTGTACTGCCACCCGAACACCGTCGAGTGATTTCACGCCCGGCACTACTTCGCGCTTCAGCAGTTGCTCTGTCGCGTACAAGCTGCCTTGCGCAGTCGCCGTATCGCGGCCCACCGAGCCACCGATGTCGAGCGGTTTGCCAGTGACAACGGCAAGGTTGTTTTGTCCCGGGTGCATCAGATCGAATGTGTCATAGATCCACGCCATGGTTTGCTGGTCGGTATACACATCTGGAGCGGGGATATCGGTATATGGTCCAATCGTATCGCCAAGTTCTGACACGAAACGCCGCGTGATTCGTCGGAGCTCGTCGCGACTCAGTTCTTTCGGATTGCACACGATGCCGCCTTTTCCGCCGCCGAACGGTATGTCGACCACGGCCGTTTTCCAGGTCATGAATGCAGCGAGCGCACTCACCTCGGCTTCGGACACGTCTGGGTGATAACGGATACCGCCTTTGCCCGGCCCGCGTATACGGTTATGCAAGACGCGAAATCCATAAAATGTCCGTATCGATCCGTCATCCATGGTGATGGGGAAGCGAACATGGATCGTGCGTTTTGGATTGATCAGATATTCGATGATTCCGATTTTAATATCATCGATCCAGGTCAGAGCCCTTTCGAACTGTCCTTTAGCGTTTATAAAGAGGTCGAGGTTTTCTGCGGATTCGGTTGATGTCGTCACAACGTGCCTCGCTGAAGGGTAGGTTTTCGGCAGCCGAATGATGGCACTTGGTGCATGCGAAGGCGCTACGTACATTCGCCTATCAGCGTCGAGACGACCCCTGATTGAGTGCGGGTTTCTGCCAGACAAATCACTGCCCGATCATGGCCGGTTTGGGTACTGACACTGGGATAACTGCGACGTATCGATACGCAGTTGCAACCGCAGCTTGATGGCAGGCAAGATCCAGCCACGATGCCATCACTAAGCAGAGACGAACTTGAAGATGCTGCGCGGCTGGTTCACGCGCGCATGCCGCCGACCCCGCAATATGTCTGGCCGGCTTTATGCGAGAAGGTACAGGCAACAGTCTGGGTAAAGCACGAAAACCACACGCCGACCGGAGCGTTCAAGATCCGTGGCGGTATCACGTTCACCGATTGGTTAAAGCACGCTCACCCTGATATTCATGGAATTATCACTGCGACGCGCGGCAATCACGGTCAGAGCCAGGCGAGAGCCGCGACAGCCGCCGGATTGCAAGTCAAGATTCTGGTGCCGAGAGGAAACTCAGAGGAAAAAAACGCAGCAATGCGAGGGTTCGGCGGTACTGTCGTTGAATTCGGTGAAGATTTCGATGAAGCGCGTGTAGAGGCGGCACGCCTCGCAAGAGAAGAGAAGCTCTTCATGGTGCCGCCCTTTCACCGCGAACTCGTTCGTGGCGTCGCAAGCTATGCGCTGGAGTTGTTCACCGCCGCAGCAGACCTCGATACGGTCTATGTACCGATCGGCTGCGGCTCTGGAATTTGCGGCGTAATCTCGGCGCGAGATGCACTAGGGCTGAACACAAAAATCGTCGGTGTCGTCTCAGCAGAAGCACTGGCTGTGAAACTGTCATTCGATGCCGGCCGCCTGATCGAAACGAATTCCGCAACGACATTCGCCGACGGAATCGCGGTCCGCGTCCCCGTGAGTGAAGCGTTTCAGATCTACTCTAAAGGCGCGGATCGCGTCGTTGAAGTCAGCGATGACGAGGTGGCTGAGGCGATACGAATTTACTTTCGGGACACACACAATATTGCCGAAGGTGCCGGTGCCGCTTCCCTGGCGGCGCTACTGCAGGACAAAGAACGCCTGCGCGGCAGGTCCGTTGCTGCGATATTGACCGGGGGAAATATCGATACCCGGGATTTCGCGATGGTTTTGCAGGGTAAGACGCCGCAAGTTGCGTAGCGAGGGCAATTCGCGACATTGATTGTGAACAGGAACGCCTGCTGGTTACAAGCCCGATAATCGACTGCGTATCTTTTCGACTCCGTCCGCAACCGCGAGACTGCTGCGCAATAAGGGATCAATGACTCGATGATATGGCAGGGTTTCCGGTTCCAGTCCATCAAGAAAGTTTTTTACATACAGGCCGAGCTCGGTGTCACCTGACGTTTTCAACTGACGGCGAAAGAACAGAGTATCTGCATCTTCTTTTCGTGTGGCCAACAACAGAAACGTATAGACAGTGCCTTCGATAGTCAGGTCTGCGTCCGGCGTCGCCGTTCCGGCGCATAACTTGTCCTTATCCAGCCTGACAGAGAATCTCAGGTCTGCATCGGAAACAAGAACGTTCACAACCCGTTGCGCAAGGAACCCGAGCTCTCCTTCTTCCAAAGGCGTCGCAAACATCGCATTCATCGCACCTGTAATGGCTTTCGCCTTTACTGGCATCGGTACCCATGCCACCGGTTTTCTTGCGATCGACGGCAACTCCGGTGAAGCACCGGTTGATTCGGATTTTGTCATGACCAGGTCACCGGTCCGATTGGCCTAATCAATGTCGAGTTCCGCCCATAGCTTGTCCACCCGGTTCTTGACCTCGCCAGTCATTTCTATCGGTCGGCCCCAACGCCTATCTGTTTCACCGGGCCATTTTGTAGTCGCATCAAACCCGATCTTGGAGCCAAGACCTGAAGTCGGACTCGCGAAATCCAGGTAATCGACTGGCGTATTCTCGACGATAGTCGCGTCGCGGGCCGGGTCCATTCGCGTTGTCATTGCCCAGATCACTTGCTTCCAGGAACGTACATCGATGTCATCGTCCGTAACAATTATAAACTTGGTGTAGGTGAACTGGCGCAAATACGACCATATGCCGAACATTATCCGTTGCGCATGACCTCTGTAGCCCTTCTTTATGCTCACTACCGCCACCCGATACGAGCAGCCTTCAGGAGGAAGATAGAAATCAACGATTTCCGGGAACTGTTCTTGCAACAACGGAACAAACATCTCATTCAGGCACGTGGCCAAAATCGAGGGCTCATCTTCCGGCGGTTTTCCCATGTACGTCGCCTGATAGACGGGATCAGTACGGTGAGTGATGCGCTCAACCGTAAACACCGGGAATCTCTCGACAGAGTTGTAGTAACCCGTGTGATCACCAAATGGCCCTTCATCCAGCATCTCTTCGGGCTCTATGAAGCCTTCAAGTATGATCTCCGCTGTCGCCGGCACGATAAGATCGTGAGTCAGGCATCTTGCAATTCTTGTCTTCGCGCCACGCAATAATCCTGCAAACTGGAACTCTGAAAGAGTGTCGGGTAGTGGCGTCACGGCGGCTAAGGTGCTGGCAGGGTCCGCGCCAATCGCAACGGCTACCGGAAACCGCTTACCAGGTTGGGCAGCCTTGAATTCCGAGAAGTCAATCGCGCCACCACGATGATGCAGCCATCGCATAATCAGTCGATTGCGGCCGACCAATTGCTGACGATAAATTCCGATGTTGTGTCGCTCTTTGTGTGGCCCCTTCGTCACGACCAAACCAAATGTAATCAATTTGCCCGCATCGTCTGGCCAGCAAGTCTGTATGGGCAGTGCGGACAGGTCGACGTCGTCTCCCTCCACGACCACTTCCTGGCATGCCGGATTTTCCTCCAGTAACGGATTCAGATGGGCCAGCCTGCGAAGATCAGGCAGCTTGCTTATCGCATCACCAAGCGAGTCCGGCACTAACGGAGCCTTCAGCAAAGCCAGCTTCTCACCGAATCTGCGCAGCGCCTTCGAATCGTCAAGACCAATCGTCGCAGCAACCCGTTGCTCAGTCCCATACAGGTTGCCAATAACAGGTATGCATCCCCCGGTCGGATTCTCAAACACCAATGCTGGCCCGGCTTGTTTGAGCGTTCGGTGACAGATTTCCGTCATCTCAAAGGCCGGGCTGACCGGTGCTTGAATTCGCTTCAAATCGCCTCGTTTTTCCAGGAAGTGCAGAAACTCCCGCTGACTATGGTAGACAGGACGGTGCTCCTCCGTCAGCGAACTCAATGCCGAGTGAATTATCTGTGAAGGCCTGCGAATCACGGGCCACAAACCGCGCTGCATGAAGCCATCCCTGCTTCGCTGTGCCAGTAACCATTGCAAAGCCCCGTGGCGGCGAGCGATTCCAGCTCGTCCGATGCTTCGTTGGCATCCAAAGTACCCGAGCGTACCTGATCAAACACAGAGATCACCTGCTCAGTGTGCTCTGACTGCGGGCTGATCCTGAATATGTCAATTCCCGGCACTGGGCCACTTAACTCGTGAACGAGATTGTGCACTCTGGCCGACTGGGTCTGAATCCCGTTCAGGACCAGAAAGCTCTCATTTTCACGTGTCGACAGCATCAGTCCGTCCGGGTAGTCGATGCAGCAATACGCGCAGGCATCTTTTGGTATTTTATGCGCTCGAGCCGTGTAGCAGCGTGCGGAATAGGCTAGCGGCAGTCGTCCCCAGGCAAATACCTCGGTTTCTATTCCTGCCGGCATTCCCTCCAGGAAGGCGGACAGTACCCTTTTTGACACCTCAACCGGCATAACCCATCGCATCAGACCCATATCGACCAGCTTTCCCAGCGCCCTTGGATTGTAGATATTGAGTGACGCCCCACCGATGAAGTCCGTTTCGCCGGCCAGCATCTGTACCGCCGACATGTCATTTGCCTCGACCGCGAATCTCCCGTTTGTGCAAATTCTCCGCAGCATTCCAAGTTCCGAATTGGCCTCGAGAAGAGCAAGCGTCGATAAAACGACCTCTTTCCCGGCAGACTGCAATCGTTCAGCGACCTCAATCCAGTCCCTGACGCGCAACGAACGCCGTTTGGAACACACACTCTCACCCAGGTAAACGATATCCACCGGAGTGGATTCGATAGCATGATAGAACTCGAGAATCTTCTCTCCTGGCCAGTGATACTGAATCGGCCCCAGTGAAAGCCTTGCGCACGCCCGTGTACTCGCAGTACTCACTGCCAATCCCTCTGATACGCACCCAAAGTGGTCTGTGCGCCTTCTGACAAGGACGTCAATTGTGCCAACCAGGCCTGGTCCGGTATGAAGTTTTCAGGATCACGTTTGCAGGCATCGATTGCGGCGCGCATTACCCTGGTTGCTTTGGCCACATAGGCCGGGCTGCGCTGACGCCCTTCGATCTTGATGGCTGCAACACCGATTCGCAGCAATTCTGGCAGGATGGGTAAAGTATTCAGGCTGGTTGGTTCCTCAATCGCATAGCCCGTTTTACCGTTGACTTCGAATCGACCCTTGCAGATTGTGGGGTAACCGGCATGTTCGTCCTTATCAACCCGATCTATCAGCACGCCGTTCAGTCGCGTCTCAAGTTTGGAGTCCGTTTCGGTCCAGCGAACAAAGCTCGCCGGCGAACACGCACCGAATGTGTTGGGCCCCTGCCCCGTTACGTAAGAAGAAAGATAGCAACGGCCTTCCACCATCACGCACAGGCTGCCAAAACCAAATACCTCAATCGGAATCGGGCTGTTACTGACCAGGGCCTCCACCTGCTTCACCGACAACACACGCGGAATCACTGCACGCTTGACCCCGAATCGCTCGGCATAAAAGCGCACGGCTTCATGGCTGGTCGCTGAAGCCTGAACGGAAAGGTGCAAACGAAGCTCGGGCCATTTATGGGCGGCGTAATCCATAACGCCGATGTCCGCAAGAATCAGTGCATCGACGCCATATTCAGCCGCCTGGTCGACCGCCCCTTCCCACTTCGTGAAATTATCGGGCTGCGGGTAAGTGTTGATTGCAACGTAGACCCTTGTTCCATGGCTGCGTGCGTAAGCCAAACACTGCCCAATCTTCTTGTTGTCGAAATTGAGCCCGGCGAAATGGCGTGCATTGGTTTCATCCTTGAAACCGATATAGACCGCATCTGCACCGTTGTCGATGGCAGCCTTGAGTGAAGGGAGATTTCCCGCCGGGCACACTAGTTCCATGGCTATTTGATGTCGCTCAGACGAGTTAACTGGTTGATTCTGCGCATAACGACAGGCTCGTGCCATACTCACTTTCCACTATATGCGTGCCATACACGTAACTACGTCTGTACATCATATTCCACTTCTGGAGTGGCACCAGCTACTCCGGATGCCACAGTAAAATGCATACGTTACTGATTTCTCGTAGCATGAGCCAGCCAGATCCATCCAGAAACCAGCGAAAAGTTGACCGAATGAAGATAGCGCAATCAACACAGTTCCTTGCAGTGCTACTGAGCATGCTGGCCGCCGTAAACAGCCCTGCCCAAGATGCTGAAGATAGTGCCGCTATCACTGTGCCGGATCTGAGTTCCCTGCAAACCAATTGGTGGGCCTTCTTTGAAGGGCCCCGAGAGGAAGTCGAGCCCAGGGTCGGGACTTTTCTCGAGGATGTCGGCGTGCAAATCGCCGAACTGGCACCACAGAACCAGGAGATTGCCCGATCGGTGCTGGATGCGGTACGCGGCAACCTCACCGCATTGCTGGCGCTGTCGGAAGACGCGGACCTCACGCTGCAGGAGCTTCCTGCGGCCGCGGTGAGCTACTCGGCCGATGATTTGCTCAGACTCGCAGCCATAGCCCGCGACGCCCGTGCCGGCGCTGAAGAAGAGCAACTGGAGGTAGAGCGTGAGAACCGCGTTCTCGATGGCGCCACCAGGCGCCGTGACGCGGCCTTCAAGGACTATGTCGACGCTGATGCAGGGGACGAACGCTGGCTGACCGCGCTGAGACTGCTGCAGGCGCGCTCCTTACAGGCGATTTCCGCGCGTCGCCTGGATCTCCTGACGCTAAGCTACGAGCGTGCCAACACCTATGCCGAAGCGACTGCGGCGCGCGCAGATTTGGCTGCCGATCGATTGGCCACTGCAGCCGATGAGACAAGGCTGGACGACCTCGTCATACGCGTCGCCGACAGCGAAACCGTGGTCGAAAGCGCGCGGGAGGCGCTGCTTGCCGCTCAGATCGCCGCGAGCGGCCTAGATCTGGACACCGCACAAGGCCGTTCAGAGCAGCGGCTGCAACAGCAAAAACTGCTGGGCGCAGAGATCAGCCTGGCACTGGCCGAAGCGGCTCTCGCACAGGCCGAGGCGCTGCGCTGGTGGGCTGAACTGGAGCTCGACACAGGGCCTGACACCAGCTTGCTCGGCGACCGGGTGCTAGCGTGGTCGGAATTTGTCCGCAGCATCGAGCAACGCGCACCGGAGTGGAAACGCCAAACAGAAGGTGAGCTGCTTGCCGTTCAGAGTGCGAATCAGGACGACCTCGATCGGGCGTCGCGCCGGCTCCTGGAGCAACGATTGGAAACAGCCCAGGAAACTCTCGCGCAGGTCGGGGAACTGGACGCCGCGATTGCCGATCTGGAGTTGTTGATGCTGGTGGTGGACAACGCTGACCGAGAATACGAGGGCGCGTTAAAATCCTGGCTGGCGAGCATAAGCCGCGTCGTGAAAACCGCTTACAAGCGGGTTGTGGGCCTGGCAGACGTCACGTTGTTCTCCGTGGGCGAAACTCCTGTTACGGGTGGTGACATTCTGCGAGTCCTGGTCATATTGATCGTGGCAATGCTCCTGTCCCGCCTTATTCGGCATGCCATCCGACGTGTTGGTCAGTCCGAATCAAGTGGCACGCAAGCATCCCTGTACACGGTGAGTCGACTCACTCACTACTTCATCATCATTATCGCGGTATTCATCGCGCTGTCGTCGATTGGAATCGATTTTGGCAATCTTGCACTGGTCGCCGGTGCGCTCAGTGTTGGCATCGGTTTCGGTCTGCAGTCCATCGTCAACAATTTCGTTTCCGGTCTGATCATCTTGTTCGAGCACTCGTTGCGCGTCGGTGATTACATTGAGCTCGATACAGGACTCACTGGCACCGTCAAATCCATCAACGTGCGCAGCACGCTTATCAATACGAACGACAACATCGACATCGTCGTGCCGAACTCCGAATTCGTAACCACCCGTCTCACGAACTGGACGCTTGCCGAACGAACATTACGCGTTCGCATTCCGTTCGGCGTGGCCTACGGCAGCGATAAGGATCTAGTGAGACAGGCTGCGATTGAGGCTGCCGCAGAGGTGCCCTATACATTGACCAACATGAAGGGCCGTGAACCTGACGTCTGGCTCACAGAATACGGCGACAACAGCCTGAACTTCCTGTTGCTGGTCTGGGTCAATCGCCAGGGCGCCCGGCGACCCACCAGAACGCGGTCCGCTTACCTCTGGGCGCTGGAGACGAAGCTGAGCGAATACGGCATCGAGATTCCGTTCCCGCAACGCGACCTGCACCTTCGCTCTGGCTGGCCGCAAACGCCATTGCCGGTGAAGACGGAGCCTCAGACAACAGAGTAAATGAGCGCTTCGTAAGCGTGGCGCAAACTGGATTTCAGCCGTGCCAGCTGCAGGCTGCGCCATCAGCAGAACCCGCATTTTGGCGCAGCGAACTGGGAGGATTAGCAGCATTCGAGCGCCGTACTTCTACGTATAGGTAAATGCGGGCGCGCAGTCCTATCATGCGTGTGCGGCCACTTGCCCGGCTAACGCCGGCGAGGGATGAAATGCCACTGTGATCATCATGGTGGTTTTGTTTACCAGCAACAATGCGCGCCATTGATTGATCCCGGATATTCACATCAATCTGGAGGTGTCGTCATGACTACGCAAGCCTGGGCCGAACCCTACAAGATCAAGATGGTTGAGCTGATCAAGATGACCAGCCGGGAAGACCGTCTCAAGGCCATTCAAGAAGCCGGCTATAACACGTTTCTGCTCCGTTCGGAGGATGTCTATATTGACCTGCTAACTGACTCCGGCGTTGGCGCAATGAGTGACCGCCAGTGGTCGGGAATGATGATGGGCGATGAGGCCTATGCGGGCAGCCGGAATTTCTATCACCTCAGAGACGCGGTCGAGGAGTATTACAGTTACCGCTATACGGTACCTTGCCATCAGGGCCGCGGCGCCGAGAACATCCTGAGTCAGCTTCTAATCTCCCAGGGTGATTACGTGCCCGGCAACATGTACTTCACGACGACGCGTCTGCACCAGGAACTGGCGGGCGCGACGTTCGTAGATGTCATCATCGACGAGGCACACGACGCAGAGTCGGAGCATCCATTCAAGGGCAATGTCGATTTCGACAAGCTGGATGCGTTAGTCGACGAAGTTGGAGCCGACAAAATCCCATACGTCTGCATCGCGACCTGCGTAAACATGGCAGGTGGCCAGCCGATCTCACTCGAGAACCTGAAACAACTGCGCGCCTGGTGCGACAAGCACGACATCATGCTCGTGCACGACATGACCCGGGTCGCGGAGAATGCCCATTTCATTCAGTGGCGCGAAGACGGCTATAAGGACACGACGATTCGAGAGATCGTCTTCGAGATCTGCTCACTCACCGATGCAGCCACGATGTCATCCAAGAAAGATGCCATGGTCAACATCGGCGGTTTCCTGGCGATGAACGACGCGAAATTCTATGAGCGGGCTTGCGGTCTGGTCGTCGTCTATGAGGGCCTCCACACCTATGGCGGTATGGCTGGGCGCGACATGGAAGCGCTCGCAATCGGTATTACAGAAAGCGTCCAGGACGATCATATCCACGCGCGCGTCGGCCAGGTGCAATACCTGGGTCGTAATCTCAGAGATGCAGGCATTCCTATTGTTAATCCGATAGGTGGTCACGCTGTATTCCTGAATGCGAGCAAGTTGTTGCCGCACATTCCACAGGAACAGTTCCCGGCGCAGGCTTTGGCGGCCGGCTTGTATGTCGAATCCGGAGTGCGATCGATGGAGCGAGGAATCGTTTCAGCCGGACGCGACAAAGTCACCGGCGAGAATTACAAACCCAAACTGGAACTGGTTCGACTGACGATTCCGAGACGGGTCTACACGCAAGCCCACATGGACGTCACAGTCGCTGCAGTTACGCAGGTGATGGAACGACGCAACGAGATCAAGGGCCTGCGCTTTACTTACGAGCCGGAACTGTTGCGATTCTTCCAGGCGCGGTTCGAGAAGGTCGATTAGCTCGCTTCGAACTCGCGCTTCAGGATTGCGGCCAGTTCACGCCCCGCCTCTTCGGACATAGCTGTCAGTGGTGGGCGGACGTTAGCCCACCGGGCGTCACCGGTCGCAAGTGCGAGTAAGCGTTTTTGTGCCGGAATCGGGGCATAACCCTGCACAATCAAACGAAAGCGCTTCACCGTCTCGTGCAAGGCCCGAGCAGCTTCGATATCGCCCTGATCGTACAAGTCGACGACCTTGGCAATCGCAGCAGCATTGATGTTGGCAGTTGCCGTGATGCAACCGGACCCCCCGAGTTCCAGCGCGTCAAGCAGTGATAGTTCCGCTCCGGGATAGACGACCATTCCTTCGATATCGAGCAGGGCCCGGGTGTTTTCCCAATCGCCGGAACTGTCCTTGATGCCGATGACCTGTTGCGGAAAATCGGCATGCAATCGCGCAGCAAGCGCCGGCGGCACGCCGACGACGGCGATCGGTGGGATGTGATAAAGGTAGATACGAGCATCCGACCCGATCGTCCTGATCAATTGTTCAAAATACCGATAGAGACCATCTTCGCTTACGGCTTTGAAATAAAACGGCGGCAAGGTCATCACGGCGGCACAGCCCATGTCGAGACACGCCCGCGATAAACGGGCTGTATCTGCAACATTTGACAGGCCAGTGCCGGGAATCGTCCGGGCTGGGTCGATGCCGCTGTCAATCAGTGCCTGAATCGCGGTAATGCGTTCGTCAATGCCGACCGACAGAGCTTCGCCGGTTGTGCCGAATGGCGCGATACCCGCGCAGCCCTGGTCGAACAAGGACTTCGCGTGGGTCACGTACAAGCTGGCCGCGATCGACGAATCATCGTTGAACGGCGTCAAGAGCGGGGCAATCACCCCGCGAATTATCTCGACCGGCATCTGCGCCATCTCCTTCCCACGGATTGTGTCGGCGTGCCCAACACTAGTGACGACTGAACAGGTTCCTGATGATGTGACCTGCGATATTCGGGTTCTCACGCAGTCGGCGAACGGAGTAGTTATACCAGAGCTCACCGAAAGGGATATATACGCGCAACGGATGACCCTTGTCTACCAGGTTTCTTCGGAGTGTCCCGGCAACGCCGAGCAGCATTTGAAATTCATATCGGCCCTTGTCGACGCCGAACTTGATGATCGACTCTTCGGCGTGAGCAATCAATTCCGGGTCGTGCGTCGCAATAGCGACCCGCGCAGCGTCGCCATCGAACAATTGGTCGAGTAAGCCGCTAAGCGAATCGCGAATTTCATCTGCATCACAAAAAGCGATTCCTTCCGGTTCGATGTAGATGCCCTTGCACAGCCGTACATCGGTCGGCCCGGTGCTCATCAGATCAGCGATGTCCTGCTGGCTGCGGCGAAGGCAGGACTGAATGACGATGCCGACGTTGTCGAACTGTTCTCTGAGGTCGCGGTAGATATCCAACGTGGCCGAGGTGACGCTTGAGTCCTCCATATCGATTCTGACGAATAAGCCATGCTCCCTGGCGGCTGAAAGAAGCACCAGCATCGCCTCCCTGCATCGCCCCACATCAAAGCGCAGACCCATCTCGGATAGCTTGACCGAGACCCCGCAATCGAGCGATGCCGCGTGAATGCCCCTGATTGCCTTCAGGTAGAGATCAACGGCAGCAACAACTTGCTCTTCGTTGGTGCTGTCTTCGCCCAGGACATCGACGGTCGCCGAGCAACCCACGGCGTTCATCTCGGCGACGGTCTGATACGCATCTTTCAGCTGTGTGCCAGCAATATAGCGCCGCGAGAATCGCCATATCAGCGAACGGGGCATGCGCGGCATCGCGCCAATTAGTGCCCGGTGGAACAGGTTCGCTGACATTACAAGCCTCCGCCCGATGATCTTTGCGGATAGCAGTTTCTGCAATCACCGAACTTCTGTCTGTCCGCATATACCGATATAGTTCTAAGCATGGCAAACATCCTCATTACCTACTCCACTACGGACGGGCACACGCGGAGCATCTGCGAGAGACTGAAGCAGGTCATTGAGACGCAGCATCACTCGGTCATTTTGTCCGCCATGGCTGAGCAACCCGACATCGACATCGAACCGTTCGACAAGATCGTCATCGGTGCCAGCATCCGCTATGGCAAACATCAACCACAAGTCTTCAAGTTCATCCGTAATAATCAGTCGATCCTCGATACCAAGCCGAACGCATTTTTCTCAGTGAATGTCGTTGCTCGCAAACCGGATAAGAATCAGCCGGAGACGAACCCCTATTTGCAGAAATTTCTCAAGCAGATTTCCTGGCAGCCTCAGCAGCTCGCGGTCTTCGCCGGAAAAATCGATTATCCCCGCTACTCGTTTGTAGACAAGCATATGATCCGGCTCATTTTGTGGATGGGCAAAGGGCCAACCGACTTAAGTTCCGTTACAGAGTTTACTGACTGGGACAAAGTTGATGAATTTGGCCGTGCTATTGCCGAGATTTGAGCAACGACCTTTCGATCCAGAACAGTGCGAGGCCCGCGGCCAGCAGGCCCGCCACGAACCTCCATGACTCGATCGACGAGTACGATGCCATCCACACGCACACGCCAAGCGCGATGACAGGGATTGTGTAGCCACCCTTGAGTCGATAGGCATTTTGCCTCGCCTCACTGTCCGCCTGCTTCCTGATGACTGGCAACGCAGCAATACAAACAGCATAGGTAATGAGTCGCGTTAATGAAGAAGCAATTGCCAGGCGCACGAACGATCCCGACAGCGCAAGAAGCGTTGCCAGCCCGCCAAGAAACATGATTGAGTTCGCGGGCGATGCGTATTTCTCGTGAATTCGCCCGAACCACTGCGGTAACAAGTGATTCTCGGCGAGTGAGAGCGTCAGGCGAGGCACGGCCAGCATCGTGCTGGAAAGGTTGCCACCAATAGAAAAAACTGCAGTCAATGTGATCGCAACGGCGCCAACCGGTCCTGCGAGCTTGCGCCCCACATCGACCAATGTTCCACCACTGGTATCGCTTGGCAGGACAGCGACATAGACCAGTGAGATCAGGAAATAGAAGGCGCCTGTTGCAATAACTGTACGAACCAATGCGCTTGGGATCGTCGCTCGCGGCTTTTCTGTTTCGCCCGCGGTAATCAGTACTGATTCAAAGCCGACGAAAGCATAGATCAGCAGCAACGTCGTGCCTCCGAGATCATCAATTGTTGGCAGGTTGTCGGGGAACAGCACAGCCGGGCTTACATACTGCAAGCCAAGCAGAATCAGGATCAGTAATGGAACAAGTTTGAAGAACGTAAAAAAGGCCAGTGTGCGCACGCCGCCTTTGACACCGACCACGTTTACGAGCGTCAACGCTCCGCAGACCACAATAATGACCAGAGCATGTCCGGCATCGGTATCGAACCACGGCCAAAGTACGCCCAGGTACTTCGCCATCACATGCGAGTTTGCAGCGATCGCCGACGCCCGGCTCACGTAATACAACCAGCCGGTACTGAACCCGATCAATGGGCCAAACGCACGTGTTGCGTAGAGTGCCGGACCGCCAGACTCTCTGAAGTAGCTCGCGACCTCTGCGAGTGTCAGCACGACCATGACGATCAGAACACCGGCACCGAGGAATAACCACGGGCTCAGAATACCCGCTCGCTCCGCAACCACAGCCGGTAACACAAAGATGCCGGCGCCGACCATCCCGTTAATGACGATCAGCGCGCCACCGATCATGCCGATGCCACGGATAAGGTGGGCCTTCTGATTTGTCATTGAGTGATTCACCGTCGTGACCTGTCGAACGACAGATCATACAGGGTGATTCGTTATCAGCGAGCTACTGCCGCCAGATTCAATAGCGCCGGAACATCACTTGGCTTATAGAGATCTATCTGCGAGAACGCGATCGGCTCTGACGGGCGCGCCGTCACGACGAGCGTAGACTTACCCAGTATGAATTCCTTGTAAGGATCGAGCATATATTGATCAAACTCGATACCGTTGGTCTCACCGACATACTTGAACGAGTCCATTTGCGCCCGCAGCGTGTCCGCTGCCGACAGTCCGCGTTGCCCACAGTATTTTGTTATGCGCTGATTCAAGGAACGATCGGTGAACTCTACCCGCATGTTCCCCAGCTTCGGCCTGTACATCGCTCCTTTCGACATTTCCGTCATGAAGTTGCCGGCAAGCGAGATGCTCGCATCCATATCCCACATATCATCCATGCTGACCTTCATGTCGAATGAATAGCGGGTCCCATCATCACGTACGATCATTGACATTGACATTACCTGGTCCTGGTAACCGAGTGCTTTGAGCGCTTTCGGCGAGAATCCATATTTGCCTGTACATTCGACCGCCGGACTCGTCGCATCAGCTATTCCTCGTGCGTCAAGAGCGAATTCGTACAGTTCACCGTAATAGTCTGCATTTGCGGGAATGCGCAGACCTTCGATCAGAAAGCCGAAGTACTCGGGCATGTTTTCGCTCTCCATCCTGGCCAGGTCGCTTAGTTCTAGCAGGGCGAAGAAACTCGGTGTGTCGATACCGATGCGATCGATATGGATATCATCGCGGTATCCGTCAATGCGGACGCGAACCCCGTCAACTGTGAGCTCACCTGACAATGTCGATCCCACACCGTCGTACTCGACGTCAGCGTAAGGGGACATCATGACGACGGCCATGTCCATCGCCTCGCCAACCTCATTGTGCAAATACAGCTTCGCGCCGCCGTAGCCTAGCGCGCCCATCAGGATCGCCCAAATCAGAAAATTCTTCATGGTTCAACCTGCCGTTTCGGCAAATGACTGGATAACTATTGAATTGTTACTTTTAGGAGCTTGCGACGATACTGAGTCCGTCACAAAATCAGGATTTACCTGACCAACTTGAATGTGATCCGCGTTTTGACGCCATCGACGGTGACCGGCTCACCGTCTTCGAACCGTGGGGCGTACCGAAATCCCTCGACGGCGTCGATAGCGGCTTTCTCAAAGGACTTGTCAGTTCGATAAAGCACGACAGGGTTCCGAACAAAGCCGCTCGCATCGACAGTGAAACTTATGTCGATGTGCCCTTCCTTGCGTCTGGATCGCATGTCCGGCGGGTACTTGGGTGCCTTTCTAAACAACGGCTGGTAGTCCTGATCCGGACTAACCATGCTGTTGGCGCCGATGGCCAGGCAGTGCTCGGTCGCTTCGTCAGACATCCCACGAGACTCGTAGGCCTGAACCAGATATGCGTGTGTAATCATCTCTGATTGATTAAGCCTTGCATCTCCGCCTTTGAGTCCGTTCAACGCGTTAAGGAAGTACTCCGTGGCAGTCTTGAAGTTTCGAGACGCCAACTCCGATTTACCAATGTAGAACGACGATATCCCCGCTTGATGGCTTTCCTCACCCAGCTGCTGTACGTATATTTCGCGTGCCTCACGAGAGTATCTTTTTCCCGAATCTGTTTTTGTACGTTCAAGAATCTGCACACCAGCACGCAACAGGAGGTCGGCAAATTCGATGCTTTCCTTGCCGTATTGCCGCTCTGCGATTTTCAGCGCCTGCCTGTAGTACCGCTCTTGCACCGACGAGTCCCTGATTTCTGCCCTGGAATCAGCGTAGTTCGCCAACATCGGAATCATCCTCTCGGAATCTGCACCGTGCAGTTTCTTCGTCAGGTCGACAGACTGTTCAAGGACCTTGCGCGCAGATTTCGTTTCCCCGACATCAAGCAGTGCCATGCCATAGTTCGACATCAGTGGCGGCAGGCGCTCATCCGCAGGAGGAAAGGCCTGCTTGCCTGCCTCCAGAGCTTTGTTCGCCGCGGCAACCAGTTTCTTCTTGAGCCGCGAGCTTTTTGACTCTGTGGTAGCGCGCTTGGCATGCACATACTCCTGCCAGGCATCGGCGAACACTTTGTCCGGGTTTACGTCTTGCGCATTCGATCCTGCAGCCAGCAAGAGGAGCGCGAAAATCAGAAGGATGGCGCGCATACAAGTACATTACGCCTCGTGTTGAATATCTGCAAAGCAGAGGCGCACACATGACTTGCTGCTAAGATGGGCGCATGGACGAAACGCTGCTCGCCGAAATCGAGGACAGCGTCGCACGCGCGCTACGAGAAGATATCGGTGATGGCGATGTGACCGGTCAACTCATCCCGGAATCGACATCGATCGATGCGACGATCATTACTCGGGGGACGATGATAATGGCAGGGCAGCCATGGGTCGATGAGATCTGTCGTCAGGTCGATCCGAGCATCGAAATCAATTGGCAATGCTCGGATGGGGACGAAATCGATTCGGGCACAGTGATTTGCGCGCTCCAGGGCCCTGCCCGTTCACTCTTGACAGCTGAACGTACTGTGCTGAATTTTTTGCAGCTGCTATCGGCGACCGCAACCGTCACCGCCCAATATGCAAAAGCTGCAGCTGGGAGAACGTGTCAAATCCTTGATACGAGAAAGACGATCCCGGGTCTCCGCCTCGCACAAAAGTACGCTGTCCGCTGCGGCGGGGGCAGCAATCATCGGATCGGTTTGTACGACGCCATTCTCATCAAAGAAAATCACATCCTGAGTGCCGGCGGAATCGCAGCGGCAATCGGCGCGACGCGGACGCTGCGTCCTGATCTGCCGGTAGAAATTGAAGTCGAGTCAATCGACGAGTTACGTGAAGCGCTAGGCGCCAAAGCAGAGCGGCTATTGCTCGATAACTTTTCCGTCGCCCTGCTTGAGCAAGCCGTGGCTATCAATCGCGAAGTGGGTGACCCGCCCGCGAAGCTCGAGGCATCGGGTGGATTGACTCTTGACAAAATCGCGAACGTTGCGGCCACAGGTGTGGACTATATTTCGGTTGGGGCACTGACCAAGAATGTCAGAGCCACCGATCTCTCAATGCGCTTTGAGTAACGTATCAACCGTCATTGATTGCTGCCGACGCCATTCTGGCCGTGGCAATGGATAATCGTCGCGGTAATGGGCGCCGCGGCTTTCTTCGCGACGCAGTGCCGCACACGCGACGAGGCATGCGATAAGCACGAGGTTGCGTGTCTCTCCCCAAGTCCTGATCTGCTCGAGCATAGGCGTCTCGTCCGCCACACCGCACTTTCGAACATTGCGCAGTTTCCTGGCTGCCGCGGACAATTCTGAATAGGCAAGCTCTAAATCTCTGCCGGAACGCAGAATACCGACGGAACGCGACATCGTGTCACGAGTCGCGTTGACCAACTCAACAAGAGCCTCTTGCATGCCTGTCGATGGCACCTCCGGCTTTGCCGGCGCCAGTAACGACTGACACGTAGCAGAAGTCGGTTCGCAGCGTAGTTCTTCTGCAACACGTCGAGCATATACGAGTGCTTCGAGAAGAGAATTGCTCGCCAGCCGATTGGCACCGTGAATGCCAGTCGTCGCGACTTCGCCGCAGGCCCAAAGACCAGAAATCGAGGTCCTCCCAACAGCATCCACTTCAATTCCGCCCATATGATAGTGCGCGGCAGCTGTTATCGGCAGCGGTTCTTTATACGGGTCGAATCCTGCCGCTCTCGCAGACTCTATTGCCTGCGGAAATGCACGCGCCTTTGCGCCCGACAAAACGGGCCGAAGGTCCAGGAACACTCTTTCGCCAACTCGGGTTTTCCTCTGAATCGCACGGGCAACAACATCTCTTGGCGCGAGTTCGGCCGATGGATGCTCCGCCAACATGAAACGTTGACCCACTTCGTCGAGCAATAGCGCGCCGGCGCCACGCAGTGCTTCCGTTAGCAGAGGCAAGCTGGCGCGATTGTCCGATTCAACCGCGAGTGCCGTTGGATGAAACTGAACAAATTCGAGGTTTGACAGCTTGGCGCCTGCGCGTGCAGCCATCGCGAGACCATCGCCGGTTGCCTCAGTCGGGTTCGTCGTTTCCCGCCAAGCCATGCCGATGCCGCCAGTCGCAAGGACGACCTGCGGTGCCTCGTGGCAAACCCAGCCCTCGGTTTGATTGAACGCGATGAGACCCTGCAGGCGTCCTTTGCGGGCAATGAGATCGTAGGCGAAAGTGTCCTCGACAACCTTGATCGTCGGCACCTGACGCACGCGCTCGATCAGAGCATTCATGAGTACCTGCCCGGTCGTGTCGCCGCCAGCATGGACAACACGCGGGAAGCGATGCGCAGCCTCTTTTGCAAGAGCAAGCGCACCCTGCAGGTCCCTGTCAAACGGAATGCCCTCTTGCACCAGCCACTCCAGGCTCCCCGCGCCGTCCGCGGTCATCTGCCGTGTGCGCTCAGGGTCGCTAAGCCCGGCTCCGGCCGACAATGTGTCCGCGGCGTGCGCTTCGGGTGAATCACCGGGGCCGACAGCAGCTGCGATTCCACCTTGCGCCCATAAACTCGATCCGCCTTGCAATTGCGGCGTCTTGGTAATCAGCGTCACCGTTCGTGGCGCCAGTGACAAGGCACATACAAGGCCGCCGATGCCCGATCCAACGACGACAACGTCGCCCTTTTTTACGGTCATTGGCTTATCTGGTGCACGTCGCATCGTTAGCCACCAACCGCCAGCATGCGTTCGACTGCAAGCCGCGCCTTCTTCGCAATGGCAGGGTCGATTTCAATTTGCGGCTCGAGCATGTCGAGAGCCTCGTGAATATTCGCCAGCGTGATGCGCTTCATATGTGGACAGAGATTGCATGGCCGGATGAACTCAACATCGTCCACTTCAGCTGCGACGTTATCGCTCATCGAACACTCAGTGACCATGAGCACTCGCTTGGGTCGTTCCCGGTGCACATAGGCCTGCATTTGTGCCGTCGACCCGACGAAATCTGCCGCGCCCAATACATCGGGCGGACATTCCGGATGCGCAATAATCTTCAGCTCGTCAAAGTCTGCACGGTACTGCTCAAGTTCGGCCGCAGTGAAGCGCTCGTGGACTTCGCAATGTCCCTTCCAGTCAATGATCCTGACATCAGTCTGTTGCGCGACGTAACTGGCCAGATACTCGTCTGGCAGGAAGATGACTTCCTCAGTGCCAAGAGACTCGACAACCTCAACGGCATTACCCGACGTGCAACAAATATCCGATTCGGCTTTCACCGCGGCGGATGTATTTACATAGGTAACAACTGGAACGCCGGGGTGTTTGCGCCGGAGCTCCCGAATGTCGGCAGCCGTGATGGACTCGGCTAGCGAGCACCCTGCCCGCTGATCGGGAATCAGAACCACTTTGTCAGGGTTGACCAACTTCGCTGTCTCTGCCATGAAATGAACACCGGCCAGAACTATGACGTCCGCGTCCGTTTGCACAGCTTTTCTGGCCAGCGCCAGCGAATCGCCCTTGATATCAGCGACACAGTGAAAAATCTCGGGAGTCTGATAGTTGTGCGCAAGAATGACAGCATGTCGCGCTTTTTTGAGCTCATTGATGGCTGCGACATGCGGCGCATGAACCGGCCATTCGATGTCCGGAATCACTGACTTGACGCGTTCATACAACGGTGCGACTCTCAAGAGATCAACCGTAAGCTGTTGGTTAGATTGCATAAATCACCTGAAATCCGGGCATCTGCTGGTAATGCTTGCTGGGGAAACCAATATGCTCTATAAGAGCATATTTGATTATACTCGCAAAGAGCATAATGTGTGTCAATGGCTGCTGACGCGACGAACATGATGATCCACCTGACCGCCGTCATCGTTGCGGTGACTGACAACACGCCGAGAGTACTGATCGTGAACAAATCGGCTGAGCAGTCAGACTCAGCCGGCCCCGGCCTGCCGAGCGGGCCTTTCGATCCTGTTCACGACGACAGCCTCGAAAGTGGCCTGCGACGTTGGGTCGAAGCACAAACCGGACTTGACCTCTACTACGTCGAACAGCTGTACACCTTTGGCAACCGCTTTCGCGAATCGAGTGAGATTCGAGGCGGCCCGCGAATTGTGTCGGTGGCGTACATTGCCCTCACCCACGAAGACGCCGTTCACGAACCGAATGCCGAATGGCGCGACTGGTACAGCTTCCTGCCCTGGGAAGATTGGCGTAAGGGGCGACCGACAGTACTTGACGATCACATCGAGCCCGCGTTGGACCACTGGAGCAGGCAATCGCAAGGCCAAAACAAACGCAGACAACAGCAAGATCGGGTGAACGTGACGTTCGGCTCGGGACCAACATTTGACATGGATTCTGTTCTTTCGCTCGAGAGATTTGAGCTGCTTTACGACGCGGGACTGGTTGCAGAAGCACAGCGTGACAAGGATACGTCGCTGGCAATTGCAGATGGCATGGGCGACTCGCTGATATCCGACCATCGGCGCATCCTTGCAACCGCGCTGGGTCGATTGCGCGGCAAGCTGGCATACAGACCAGTCGTCTTCGAGCTACTGCCGGGAGAATTTACATTGCTACAGTTACAACGGGTCGCCGAGGCACTCAGTGGTGCGAAATTGCACAAGCAGAACTTCCGGCGCCTCGTAACCAACGCAGATCTGGTTGAGCCGATTGGCCGAACAATGGCCATCGGTCGTGGCCGGCCCGCCGAGCTGTTTCGATTTCGACGTGAAGTGCTTGGGGAGAAACTGACGGTCGGATTGTCCCGACCGATAATGCGCAGCCGCGACACCTAGCCCGGATATTTCACCAGTTGGCGTGTAAGATCGGTTAAGGATTTGATTGCCTGACGGATTTTCTGTTTTCGGAAATAGACACCGTTATTCCACTCAATCAGAAAATCCGTCAGGCGATCAAAGACTAAGCGAGAGCGCGGCGAACTGGTGAATAATACGGGCCAAGGTCCCTGCTAAACTGTGTGTCATACATCGCTCGGGGACCTGCGAATGGCGAAAAAACTGAAGAACGAAAAAGCCCTTTTGAGAGAAGCCCTGGAAATGGTCATGGACGGTGCGGTCAAGCGCGGCATCGTTGAATTCGAAGCGACCGATTCACACGACCTTAAGATCGAGTACGCCTACAAATTACTAATACACGACAAGGAGATTACTCCACTGCCTCACGGCCACGATACCCTGCCGAAAATTCGCCACAGACTGGCCATGTGGGTCACGCACAAACTGCCAGCAGACCACGAACTGCTAAGGTAGCTCAGTCCGGAATTACGGCAACTGCTTCGAATTCAACCAGAAACCTGGGATCTGTCGCCAGGCGGACAATTCCGATTGATGTGCTGGCGGGTCGATGGTTGTCACCCCAGTAACGATTCATGACTGTATTGATTGCATCCTGGTTCTCACCAATATTGACAATGAATCTCGTGACCTGAACAACATCGGTGATTTCACCGCCCGCAGCCGGCTCTGTACCGGGCAAGTGCACGCAATCAAAGCTCGGGCCCATATCACAGGCCGTGATCAGTACAGCAAGTGCGGCACCCATGAAAAACTTTGATCCAGACGTCCTGCTCATGCGCCACCTCAATATTTGGTTATTGCTCTCGATGTGCCAATGACTTTTTCGATATTATTGACCGCTGTTTGAACTCTACCACCACGACCCATCCACGGTAGCTCAGAAAATTTGCATCGCTCTCGCCGAAAAGGGCCAAAGGATAATGATCATGACATGTGAGTCTTTTGTCACTCGTACGATCTCCGCAGCATTGGTATCGCTAGCACTGGCAGGATGCGATCGATCAGGGCCGGTACTCAGCGTTCAACGTCAATGGTCGTTGGGGTCCTGACGGCAAATCTACGCCGGCCAATTTCGCACCTGCGGTGATTGTTGACGATCGGGGCGAGATCATCTGCTACTACTTCCCGGACGGACATAAAGTCCACGACATTCGCCGCATGCCGAACGGCAATTTCCTGTTGTTGAGCAGCGAAAACCGTGTTATCGACGGCTGGTACACCAGTGAAACGGAAGCGATGGCGCCGCGTGCAACAGCCAACGTCATCGGGGACGTTATCATCGAAATGACCCAAGACGGCGAAGTTCTCAGGGAGTGGAAACTGCACGATATTCTCGATCCGTACCGAATTGCGTATCAGTCTTTACGAAAAAATTTCTGGTCAGGACATTACGGTGATTTCATTGAAGGCCCGGTCAATGACAACCGTACCTCACCGTTTGATGAACGAATGGCACTCGAAGACAGCTACACGCGGGCGGTCGAATACTCCGTGTAACGATTGGGGCCCAGGAGACGGACGCCGATGGCGTGAACGCTCCTCCAGGTCCGGGCACACAGCGCTGGGCACGCGTGATCGAAGTCACTCATGACCAGCCAGCAGAAAAGGTCTGGGAAATGCGGTTGCAGGACGAGGGGCTGGGCTGGTCGATCTACCGCTCGGAGCGACTCCAAGCCTGTACCCCAAATAAGCAAACATGTAAATTCCCTGTTTGGTGCGTTGGATGGGGGGACAAGAATGCGGCGGGGAAGAAAGGCGCGTTTGGAGCATCCGCCTGAACAGTCAGCTGTTGCGCCTGGTTTCACGGGCGGCAACTTCAAACCGCTGGCTGAATCGGAAATTCAAGATATTCATCACACCGTGCTCGATGTCCTCGAGAACATCGGCATGGCTGATCCGATTCCGATCGTGGAGGAACACGCGCTCAAGAAAGGCTGCAAGATAGACGAGCACGGGCGCTTGTGCTTCCCGCGCGCGCTCGTTGAAGACATGATTGCCGATGCTGCCCAGGAGCTGACCTTCTTTGGGCAGGATCCGCGTTTTGATCTCGATCTCAGCGATAAGCGGGTTCACACATACGGTGGCGGTGAGGCTGTAACCGTGTTGGATGTCGGTGCGTCCACGTACCGGCCTTCCACTCTCATGGACCTTTACGACACCGCAAGACTGGTCGACAAGCTTGACAACATCCACGCGTTTTCTCGCCTGATCGTCGCAACCGACATGCAGAGCCGCCTGGCCTGCGATATCAACACAGCCTACGCGAGCGCCGCAGGCACGGCGAAACATACCGCGCTCACATTTGGCGATGCGAGCAACGTCGAGCCAACGCTCGAAATGCTGTACTTGATCGCCGGCGGCAAGGACAAATTCCATGAACGTCCGTTCTGCCATGGTGGTGGCTGCCCGGTCGCCTCGCCGTTGCGCTTCGGGGAAGACAACTCGGAGGTCTGTATCGAGTCGGTTAAGTTCGGCGCTCCGGTGTGGATAGTCGTGGCCCCACAGGCAGGAGCAACCGCGCCGGCTGCACTGGCAGGCGCGGTTGTACAGGTAATGGCCGAGGCGATCGCGAGTTTGCTGATGATCAATCTCGTCGCACCCAAACACCCGGTCATCGTCGGGCCGTGGCCGTTCGTTGCCGACCTTCGCACTGGTAGCTTTACGGGCGGTGGCGGCGAAGAAGCTCTGGTTAGCGCGGCGGCGGCGCAAATGACGAACCATTACGGGCTTGTGAGCTCTGTCGGCGCCGGGATGAGCGACTCGAAGGTACCCGATAACCAGGCAGGTTACGAAAAGGCGATCGCTGTCGCGCTTGCGGCGCTTGCCGGTTGTAACAACATATCGGAATCGGCCGGCATGTTGGGTAGTTTGATGGGCTTGTCATTGGAGTCGCTTGTAATCGACAATGACATGCTGGGAACCGTGCTGCGTACGGTGCGCGGAATCGAGGTCAACGAAGAGACGTTGTCCTACTCCGAAATCGAAAACGCTGTTCGTGGTGATGGACATTTCCTGAAACAGGATCAGACTCTAGGCCTGATGCGCTCAGAGTACGAGTACCCCGCTTTGGCAGACCGGTTGACGCCGAATGTTTGGGAAGAAGCTGGATCGCTGGATATTCGTGAGCAGGCAGGGACGCGGGTCAAGGAGATTTTGTCAGCACATTATCCACAGTACATCGACCCGGCGGTCGACATCAAGATTCGGGATCGATTCCCTATCGAAGTCCCTCAAGAGCATATGCGTCCGGGCAGCGGGCGCTGGTAATCATTTTTTAACTAACCATGGAAATTGCATATGTCGCAGGACAATGATCAGAACGACGAAGTCGTTCTCTCCGAACTTGCCGATGATGAATTGACCGAGCAAATGCACGACGATCTGTATGACGGCCTTGCCGAAGAGATCGCCGAAGCCACTCAGATACTGCTGGATCGCGGCTGGGACGCCAAAAAAGTGCTGGATGAAGTGTTGGTCGGTGGCATGAATATCGTGGGCGAAGATTTTCGCGACGGAATTCTTTTTGTACCTGAAGTGCTGCTTGCCGCCAATGCGATGAAAGCAGGCATGGCCTTGCTGAAGCCAATACTCTCAGAAACAGGAGCTGAACCAGTGGGCAAACTAGTCATAGGAACCGTGAAAGGCGATATTCACGATATTGGTAAGAACCTCGTCGGCATGATGATGGAAGGCGCCGGCTTTGAAGTCGTCGATCTTGGCATAAACACGGATGCCGAAACCTACATCGAAGCGCTGAAAGAGCATCGGCCGAACATCCTGGGCATGTCGGCACTGCTTACGACAACCATGCCGTACATGAAGGTCGTCATCGATACCCTGATAGAACAGGGAATCCGGGATGATTACATCGTCATGGTCGGTGGTGCGCCGCTCAACGAGGAATTCGGTAGGGCGGTCGGCGCAGATGCCTACTGTCGTGACGCGGCAACCGCGGTGCAGGTTGCCAAGCAACTGGTCCAGGAACAGCGAGCTTCATAGTGCAAGCAGAGGAAGAACAAGTACTCGCAGATACTGTGCATGAAGCCTACATGGAGATATTTCCTACTCCGACCATCGAAGCGAAACTCGATGTGCTGGAGCCGGGCTCATACGTCGCTGTAACCTGCTCCCCCTCAAAAGGTGTCGATGAAACACTCGATATGTCCGAGCGCCTTGCCAAACGTGGCTTCAAGGTAGTGCCGCACATCGCGGCGAGAATGGTCAAAGACGAGGCCCACCTCAGGGAAATACTGAAGCATCTCGACGAGTTGCCAATCATCAGCATATTCGTACCGGGCGGTGATGCCGAACAGCCGGCCGGCGAATACGCCTGTGCACTTGACCTGCTACGCGCCATCGCCGAATTTGATCATAAATTCACGGAGATCGGCGTTGCAGCGCATCCTGAAGGTCATCCGTCAGTCGATAACAGAGTATTGCTGGAGCAGCTCCTCAAGAAGCAGGAGTTCTCGAATTACCTGGTCACGCAGATGTGTTTTGACGCCAGGATAATCGGCGACTGGCTCCGCGACATGCGCAATGCCGGAATTATGCTGCCAGCCTGGATCGGTTTGCCGGGCGCATCTGATCGCAGCACGCTCATGAAGACATCGATGCGAATCGGCGTCGGCGACTCGCTACGCTATCTGAAACACAACCGCAGGATCGCGATGCGACTGATGAAGTCGAAGTCGTACCGTCCGGATGATTTGCTATGGGATCTGGCTCCCTACCTGGCAGACCCTTTCTACAATATTGCAGGTCATCATATTTATTGCTTCAACCAGGTTGCACGCACTGAAGACTGGCGTCACGGATTTCTGGATTCTCTGCATGGCAAGACGTAGCCATCGCAAAAGACGTGTAGCGAATGAAATTCACCAGCTGCCGTGGCGTGACGTCACCAACCCGTATGCGCCGGTCGAGGTTCTGAGCGCCGACCAGGTCGAGACCATCCTGCAAACCTCGCATGAGGTGCTTGCGACGCAAGGCATGCGATTCCTGGAGCCCGGTAGTCGGGACATGATGCGCAAGGCTGGCGCAGCGGTTGATGAGACAGAAAAAATCGTTCGTTTCGATCCTGCTTTCGTCAAAGAGAAACTTGCCCTCGCACCACCGGAATTCGATCTACGTGCCCGCAACGCTGCCCACAAGCTCAGAGTTGGCGGCAACAACATTCTTTTTTCGTCCGTCGGTGGGCCCGCATTCTGCAGTGACCTCGATAACGGGCGCCGACCCGGCACCTACGACGAGATGTGCGATTATCTGCGCATCGTGCAAGGCCTCAACATCATCCACCAGGAAGGTGGCGGACCGTTCGAGGCGATGGACCTGCCTGCAGAGACACGTCACCTGGACTTGTACCTCGCGCAGATTCGCCTGCTCGACAAGAATTGCCAGTCCTATGCGCTTGGACGCGAACGCACGATCGATTCAATCGAGATGGCGTGTATCGCACTTGGCGTGGACCGGTCGGAACTGGCTGAGAACCCCGCCCTGCTGGCTATTATCAACACGAACTCACCGATGCAGCTCGACATACCTATGACTGAAGCTGTTATTGAACTTGCCGGCACGGGCCAGGTGTGTTGCATCACGCCGTTCACGCTTGCAGGTTCAATGAGCCCGGCAACCCTTGCCGGAACGCTGATGCAACAGACAGCCGAGGTTCTGGCGGTTGCAACGTTTGCACAGGTCGTTAATCCCGGCGCGCCGGTCATTTACGGTAGTTTCGCGTCCAACGTCGACATGCGCAGCGGCGCCGCTGCCCTCGGCACGCCCGAATACACGAAAGCGGCGCAAGCCAGTGGTCAGATCGCGCGACGACTGAGCTTGCCTTTTCGCTCGAGCAATACGACAGTCTCCAATTGCATCGACGCGCAAGCAGCCTTCGAAAGCCAAATGTCTCTCTGGGGTGCGGTCATGGGGCACGCCAACCTGGTCAACCATGCTGCGGGATGGCTCGAGGGAGGCCTGACAGCGTCGTTTGAAAAACTCATCATTGATGCAGAGATGTTGCAGATGATGGCCGAGTACCTGTGCCCAATAGAAGTTAGCGCCGATGAACTGGCCGTGGCTGCCATCGCCGAGGTCGGACCCGGAGGGCATCATTTTGGAACAAGCCATACGCTCGAGCGCTATGAGTCGGCGTTCTATACGCCGATCCTGTCGAACCGTCAGAATTTCGAGGCATGGCAGGAGTCTGGCAGTCTCGATATTGGCGCCCGTGCAAATACGATCTGGAAGCAACTGCTCAACGAGTATGAACAGCCGCCGCTTGATGTAGCGATTGACGATGCACTCGTTGACTATGTTGCCAGGCGCAAAGAAACCCTTATGGCCAAGGCCTGAGAGAATCCCGAGTAATCAATATGCGACCGACGTTGAATGTCTTATCAGATGAACTCATCAGCCAGGTGCTCGATGAGGCAAAACGCATCATGGCCGAGACCGGCATGGAGATTCGGGGTGAAATTATGCGCCAGCGCATGCTCGATCATGGCCTCAAGACTGATGACAGCGGCAAACGTGTGTTGTTTCCCGCCGATGTTGTTGATGCTGCGATTACGAGCACGCCGCAATCATTCACGCTTTACAACCGGGACGGCGAAGCGCATGCCGAGATCGGCGGATACAACGTTCACTATGTGCCGGGATCAAGCGGGCTCAAAATACAGGATCACCGCACAGGTGAGACCCGCCTTTCGAATTCGACAGATTTCATCGAGTACATGCGGATCTGCGACGGCCTCGAGCACATTGCGTATCCGGCGACGGCATTTTCGACGAACAAAGACATCGAGTCGCAGGTTTCCGATGCCTGGCGTCTCTATATGGCCTTAACGACATCGAAGAAACCGGTTGTCACCGGCGCGTTCTCCGAGCATGGCGTGCCGCGTATGGTCGAAATGCAACAGATGTTTCGCAGTGACCGCACAGAGTTGATCGCAAAACCCATGTCCATCTTCACAATCACCGCAACGGGCAACTTCCGCTACGGTGAGGACTCCTGTCAGAACATGCTCGACTGCGTCGAGGCCGGTATCCCCGTGGAAATCGTCCCGGTCACTTTGATGGGGTTGATCGCGCCGGTGACATTGGTTGGCGCACTGGTCTTTCATTGCGTGGACGTGCTGACCGGTTTGACGATGGCGCAAATCATCCGGCCCGGAGCACCTGTGATATTCGGTGGCGCGCCCGCGACGTTTCATATGAAGGCTGCAAGTTCGCCGATGGCAGCGATTGAAGCACAACACCTGAACGTCGCGTATGTCGCGGTTGCCAAGTCGCTCGGCCTGCCAACCCAGGCCTACATGGCGTTGAGTGACGGCAAGTTCCTCGACGCGCAGGGTGGTGGTGAAACTTTCAGCAGCGCCTTGTTGGCGGCAATAGCCGGTGTCAATTCGGTCTCTGGCCCCGGTATGCTGGATTTCGTGCTCACGTTCAGTTTGCCGAAGCTTGTCTTCGACAACGAGGTCTGCGGCCAATGCCTGCACTTCGTCAAAGACCTGCAACCCAAGGGCGACCTGCCAACCGATGAACTGGTGGCACAACTGATGCGGAACGATCACCTGATAACAGCGCCGCATACCCTGGAGCACTGGCCACAGGAACTATATTTGACCGGCCCGGTGATCGATCGCGCCAACCGAGAAACCTGGGAAGAGTCCGGCTCGTTAAGCTTGTACGATCGGGCCTGCCTGCAGGTTGAGGAGCGCCTGGCCAATTACACACCGATCGCCACCGATCCGGCGATCGATGTGGCGTTACGTGAGCTCGTTATGGGCGGTTTCGAGAAACAGGACAAACTACCTGAGCTGCCGCCGCCGCCTGAGCCCAGGGCGCCCAAAGCAACGCCGGGACGCCGTGGCCGAGCCGGCCGCCGGCGCGCCAGCAAGTCTTAGAGTAGAGACTAGCGCCGGTGACGGCGGCGCCCCCCAGAATCACCGCCACTGCTACTCAGCTTTGGTGCCGGTTTCTGTACCGCAGCGAACAGCAAGGGGAATTCGTCGCTCTTGTTGGGAATCGCCATCGCATCGACAAAGTATTCCTGGAATTTCGCTTCAACCGCTGTTTCGATTTTCTCGATGCTACGTACAACCTTTTCGATTTCCCGCCGTGCTGAGACGTTCAGTAGCGCAATGCGCGCGCCAGTGCCTGCGGCGTTACCCGCGGACTCGACCTTACCCAGATCACAATCCGGTATCATGCCCAGCACCATCGCATGTTTGGTATCGATGTGACTGCCAAACGCGCCGGCGAGGCGAATGCGGTCAACCGCGCTGATGCCAGCATGATCGAGCAATAATTTGGCGCCCGCGTACAAGGCCGCTTTGGCAAGCTGAATTTGCCGGACGTCGTTTTGCGTGACCACAATTCGCTGCTTGCCCTCGTACAGCAGGAAGGAAAACGTCCTGTCTTCGCGTATCAGGCGATCACTGCGATTGGCCAACGAACCATCGACAACGCCGTCCTCACTGATTACCCCACTCAGGTACATTTCGGCGACGGCTTCGATGATGCCCGAGCCGCAGATACCCGTGACGCCGCACGCCTCGACGGACTCTTCGAATCCCGGAGCATCGGACCACAAGTCGGAACCAATGATGCTGAATCGGGCCTCGAGCGTGTCAGGATCGATACGCACGCGCTCGATTGCACCTGGCGCTGCACGCTGGCCGCAACTGATCTGCGCTCCTTCGAACGCGGGACCGGTCGGACTCGAACATGCCAGCAGGCGTTCACGGTTGCCGAGTACGATCTCGGCGTTAGTGCCGACATCGATAACAAGTGAAATCTTGTCGAGCAAATGCGGCTCTTCGGCCAATATCATCCCTGCGGCATCCGCGCCGACGTGGCCCGCGATACAAGGCAACACATAGACCCTGGCTCCCTTGTTGACCAGCAAATCCAGCTGCGACGCGGCCAGGTTCAGCGCGGCATCGGTTGCCAGCGCGAACGGTGCAGTGCCAAGCTCAACAGGACTGATACCCAGGAACAGGTGGTGCATGATCGGGTTACCAGCAATCGTAACTTCGACAATATCTTGCGGCTCGATATCGCCTTCACGTGCGACGTCCCGGATCAGATCGTTGATACCGCCACGGACAATCTCGGTCAATTCGGTTGCACCCTGCGGCTGCATCATTACGTAGGACACGCGGCTCATCAGGTCTTCGCCAAAGCGAATCTGCGGATTCATGATGCCGCCGGTCGCAACGACCTCACCGCTTGTCAGGTTGCACAGGTGCGCCGCTATCGTCGTGGATCCGATGTCGATCGCCAGTCCAAAGCCATCGCGTCTGAACTCGGGCCAGATCGCGATGATCCGTGACTGATCATGAACGGCCACCGTCACGCACCATTTGCCCTTGCGCAACGCCGATTGGACCTCCGGCAGGATTGCGGCATCGACATCGAGACCTTGCAACTCCCACGCGGAGTCCAGCGCGCGCAGCAATCTTTGCACGTCGCCGCCAGGTTCGTGCAACTTGGCCTCCTCCACTTCGACGTAGTACAAGTGCACGTCGGTATCGAGGGTGATGTCGCGATGCTCCGCATGTTTGCGAACCAACTGGCGGTGCATCTGGCTCTCGGGAGGCACGTCGATGACGAGGTCGCCCCGAATCTGTGCCTGACAGCTCAGCCTGCGGCCGGCGGCAAGTGGCTTAAGCTTTCGTCGCTCACTGAAGCGCGTCTCAACCTCGCCGATCGGCGACAAGTGTTCGCCACGTGAATTAATTGCATGCTTTGCGAATTCGCCCTCAGCACAAGTGACCTGGCAGCGGCCGCACAAGCCGCGACCACCACAAACCGAATCAACATCAACGCCGAGGCTTCTCGCCGCATCAAGGACGGGAGTGCCGTGCGGAAACGTCCCTCGTCGCCCCGACGGTGTGAAGACGATTTTTGCTTCTCTATTGTTCATTCGTGGCCCGGCGACGGCGCCTGCGACTACCTCGGCCACGCCCCTCACCTTCCGCCCCCGGCTCACGATACCTGCTGATCCATTGCCGGCAATCCGGATCGTTGCCCATCATCACGTCCGCGCCAAGCACTGCCTGCATGACCTCCGTATGCAACGGGCTCGTAATTGCCGAGGTCAAACCAGCCGACATAGCCATCGTCAGGAAGGCGCTGTTAATGCCATTGCGATTTGGCAAGCCAAAACTGACATTGGATGCACCACAGGTAGTGTTGACCTTGAGCTCCTCACGCAGGCGACGAACGATGTGCATGACTTGCCTGCCGGCCGAATTGATGGCTCCGATCGGCATAACAAGTGGATCGACGATAACGTCCTCGCGTGGTATGCCGTGGTCCGCAGCGCGCTCGACGATCATCTTCGCGACCTCGAAGCGCACGTCAGGATCTTCCGAAATCCCTGTTTCATCGTTGGAGATAGCGACAACCGCAGCACCGTGCCTGGCAACCAGCGGCAGAACAAGCTCGAGGCGCTCTTCCTCACCCGTCACGGAATTCACGAGTGCTTTACCCTCGTAGACCGCAAGCCCGGATTCGAGCGCGGCGACAATCGATGAATCAATCGACAAAGGAACATCCGTGACTGATTGCACCAGCTTTACGGCTTGGGCCAGTATCGCCGGTTCGTCGGCAAGCGGGATACCCGCGTTGACGTCAAGCATATGCGCGCCTGCGGCGACCTGTGCAATTGCGTCGGCCTCGACACGGCTGTAATCGCCATTCTTCATTTCCTCGGCGAGCATCTTGCGTCCGGTCGGGTTAATGCGCTCACCAATAATCACAAACGGACGATCAAAACCGATGCGGACTTCCTTGTTAGCCGAACTGAGCATTGTTTCTGTCACTACCGGGTTCTCCGATTATTTTGCGCTGACCGAGCCATGATCGCGGATCATCTGTAATAGCTGTTCGTCTGAAAACTCAGACTCAAGACGACTCACTTCCCGCGCCGGAATATCGCGCCAAGACAATAAAATAAGCTTTACCATCAGTTTTTCTCAGTAATGAAATCGTGTAGTCCCGATTCAAGTCCCCCATAACCGCAATGAACGTGCTCGAAATCCAGCGCCAGTTGCTCCGCGGCATCGCGAGCCGCCGCGAGCAGCTCCTCGTTCATGGTCTGAGACAGATAGACCAGACGATGGTAATTGCCGAAATAGTAATCGCGCAATTGTGGTTGTTCATCGAGCTGTAAAGGCTTGATGACAAATCGCTCGAAATGTCGCGCCAGGAAATCCGTTAGGTAAAACGTGCCAGGCTCGGCATCCGCCAGGGCCGCAAATCGCCGTGTTCCGGCGAAAAAATCGTAGCAGTGCGCGCCGGGCAAGCGTTCGATACTCTCCTTTTCAAGCACTCGGTCGATCGCGCCACCTGTACCACAGTCCGCGTAAGCAACAAAAATCCGGCTGTATTTCTTTTTGTGCCTTGTGATTTTCCTATGCAGTCTGTCGGCTATAAGTTCTGGCTCATTGTGCAGCCACGCATCCATGCACATCAAGTGCATATGGTCCCAACCATGGGACTGCTTGAGCTCGGCTATTTCGCGGGCCAGCGCGCCGCAAGCAATGACGAGTATTGGTTCAGGCACTTGCTCAGTATGCCATCGCAAAAGCCGACTCACACGCCCTGTATGATGACCAAACCGCAAACACTCCCGTGACGTGCCCATGAAAATACACGCTGCAATTGTGGCCTCCCTTGGCACCCTGCTACTCCTGACGCACGCATGTGCCCAGGCTCCGCAAACATGTCCTGCCGACGAAGGCGTATTCCTGCAGGTGCTGGGATCCGGCGGACCAATTGCGGACGACGCGCGCGCATCGTCAGCCTATCTGGTTTGGGTGGATGGCAAGGCCCGTGTACTCATCGATGCCGGCGGCGGCAGTTTTCTCCGCTTTGGCGAAGCACAGGCAGGTTTTTCTGACCTCGACTTTATTGGACTCAGTCACTTTCATGCCGATCATTCGGCCGATTTCGCAGCATTGTTGAAGTCCGGCAATTTTGCGAATCGAGAAAGGTCCCTGGTCGTAGCCGGCCCGAGTGGCAGCCCACGCTTTCCCGGGCTCGAAAAATACTTGTCCAGCATCCTCGACAGCAGCGATGGGGCTTATGCGTATTTATCCGGTTACCTCGATGGCAGTGGCGGATTGCCCGAGATCGAATCAATCGAGGTAAGCAAATCGACAGCTGTGGATCAAGACCTGTTGCAGGGCGACAGCAATGAGATTGAGATTTATGCAATGCACGTGCCGCACGGCATCGTTCCCGCGATTGCGTTCCGGATTGAGGTGCGGGGCAAGACTATTGTCTTCTCGAGTGATCAGAATGGCAGTGATCCCGATTTTGCAGAGTTCGCCGAGGACGCGACGCTCCTGATCATGCACATGCCAATCCCGGAGGACGCGAGTGACGGTGCGAAGCAATTGCACGCAATTCCCAGCAAGGTCGGTGAGATCGCCGCCACAGCAAATGCCGACAGCCTGTTACTCAGCCACTTCATGGCCAGAAGTCTGCACGGCCTTGAGCAGAATGTGCAATTGGTGCGAAACGGCTTTGACGGCGAATTGCTTGTCGCCGAAGACCTGTACTGTCGCGTTGCGAACTAATTGGCAATAACGTCCAAGCAATTTTGTGACCTGCGTTGTGTCCGAATCGAGCCCTCGCCCTTAGAATTAAGTCAAATTGGACCACGAATGTCCGGGACGGACCTGATTGATGGGAAATCGGCGCGAAAACTGTTGGATACGGCGGCTGCCAGCCTGGCTGGCGGTGCTGCTCGCAGCGCCTGTATCCGGACTGGCTGCGCCCGGGGACATCCTGTACAGCGATGATTTCAACGATGCGACCCTCGCTCCCTGGACGACCACCGACGGATCGCGCTCTGGCATCCTGACGGGCGCTCAGGTTGCCGCGTCCGGATCGGCTGCATACACGCGCAATGATGTTGTGGCCGTCACGAGTCCTTCCTTCAACGCCGCCGTGCCATTTGCGCGCCTCGACATCTGGATACGCCGTGGCAGCGACGCGTTTAGCGAGGACCCGGATAACAACGAGAACTTCGTTCTCGAATATCAACGCGCCGATTCAAGTTGGGCAACTCTCAACACGCATCTCGGTTCGGGCACCAGCGGCCAGATTTATAACGACTCCTACGTGTTCCCGGCAGATGCATTGCACGGCGCGCTTGCTTTGCGTGTCCGTCAGACTGGTGGCAACGGCTTCGACTACGACTACTGGCATTTCGACGATGTCGTGGTAACCGAAATCGGAGCCGCCCCTCCTCTTGCAGTTGGTGTCTGCGATGATTTTGAGCGCGGCCTGACCAACTGGACCGTCAATCCGACGACCGGATTGGCCGGAGTTAGCAGCGCAACGTCGGCGTCGCCGTCTAACTCCCTGTTCCTGAACGGCGGTGTGGTCAATGTCGACTCGAACGTAATAGATACGAGTGACGTCTGGTTTTCCGATTTGACGGTCTGGGTTCGCCGCGGCGCGGACGCGTTCAGCGAAGATCCCGATGGCGGGGAGAACCTCATCATCGAGTACCTCAACGATGTCGGGGTGTGGGTTGCCCTCGAAACATTCACAGGCAACGGCGGCCCTGGAGCCATATTTGCGCGCACCTACACCCTCCCGGCTGGCGGGCGCCATGCCAATTTTCAATTGCGATTCCGTATGACCGCCGGATCCGGCGCGCAGTGGGATTTCTGGCATGTCGACGACGTCTGTTTCGACCAGAACGTCATCCCAAGCCTGCTCGTTTCCAAGATTGCGCAGACACTAACGGATCCGGTCAATGGCGGCTCGAATCCAAAGGCAATTCCCGGAGCCGTTGTGCAATATACGCTCGGCGTGTCTAACCAGGGCCTCGGTGCGGTCGACGCCGACTCGCTGGTTATTACTGACCCGCTGCCTGCAGATACGGCGCTGTTTGTCGACATCTCGGGCGGTGATCCGATAGTGTTTGTCGACGGCACAACGCCGAGCGGCCTGACTTACAACTACGCCACTGACGTAACATTTTCTAACCAGGTTGGTGGCGGGCCACCTTACAACTATCCGCCGTCACCGGATGCACAGGGCTTCGATCCGGCAATTACGGGATACAGAATCAACCCGAGCGGCGCAATGAATCCAACGGTTGGATCCAATACGCCGAGCTTCAACATCCGGCTACAGGTTCGTATCCAGTAGGGAGACTGCGCGAGGCGATCGCGGCTAAAGCCGCTCCCACAATTGCCAATCGCGGCTAAAGCCGCTCCCACAAATCTGATTTGGAAATTGTGGGAGCGGCTTTAGCCGCGATTGGCCACGAGGGGCGCCTACAAGAGTTGGTACGCCAGCAAGGCACCAAAGTAACCGATCGATGTCATGTAGATCCACGCGAACGCCGGCCAGCGCCAGCTATTCGTTTCGCGCCGGATCACAGCAAGCGTCGCCGCGCATTGCAGGCAACACGCGTAGAAGATAAGCAGTCCGATTACCATTGGAAATGTAAATACGGGCCTGCCATCCGGCCAGGTCGCGGACCTGAGCCGCTCTGACAATGTTGCCTCATCTGCCTCGTCACCTACGGCGTAGACAGTACCAAGCACCGCAATGACGACCTCACGGGCAGGAAACCCGGCGATCACCGCCGACGAGACCCGCCAATCCCAGCCAAGTGGTTCGAATGCCGGTTCCACGAACTTGCCAGCACGTCCGAGCCAGCTTTGTTCGAGCTGCGCGGCCGCCGCCTGGTGGTCGTTCAGCATTGGATCGATGTCGGTTGCGCGCGGGTAATAAGCCAGCGCCCAGACGACAACTGCAACCGAGAAGATGACAGTACCGGCACGGTACAAGAACACCTTGGCGCGCCCAAACAGCTGAATCAACACGGTCTGAATATTCGGCCGCCTGAACTCGGGCAACATCAGTGCAAACGGTGGTTTCGGCCCACGCATGGCGGTTTTGCGGATCAGCAGCGCTGTCAGGACGCCTGCAATTATGCCGAACATGTACAGACCGAAAAGCACGAGTCCCTGCAAGTTTAGAAAGCCAACATCCTGTGCCGGCACGAAAGCTGCGATCAGCAGCGCGTAGACAGGGAGTCTTGCCGAACAGGTCATGAATGGTGCTGCAATGATCGTCGCGATTCGATCGCGGCGATTGGGTATAACACGCGTTGCCATTATCCCCGGAACGGCGCAGGCAAAACTCGAGATCATCGGAATAATAGACTGCCCCGACAGGCCAACCGAGCGCATGGCACGATCGAGCAAGTAGGCTGCGCGGGCGAGATAGCCGGAATCCTCGAGAACGATGATGAACAGAAACAAGATAATGATCTGCGGCAGAAAAATAATGACGCTACCTACACCTGCGATCACGCCATCGGAAATCAGACTGGCTAGAGCGCCATCGCCGAGTCGGGCCGCAACAACTGAGCCGAGAATGGCAGTGGCACCATCGATGAGATCCATGATCGGTGTCGCCCAGGCGAAAACCGCCTGAAATACAATGGCCATGACGAGAAAAAGGCCAATCGTTCCGGGTATCGGCCTGTTCAGGAAGGCACTAAGGCGTGCCCGCCACGAATAGAACGGTGGGACCCTCTCTTGCACGTCCTTGAGTACTTCACGAACCCAGCCATAGCGTACGCGCGCCTCCTTGGCCAACGGTGGATCGAAACCGAATAACTCCTCCCGGTAGCGGTCAACCTGAAGCGCGGCATTCGTACCGAGGCATGCAAGCACGTGCTCGTTGGGCCCGGTCGCCCCATCGATCAACAGACGCTCGATTTCGGCAATGCGCAACGGTACCGTTGCCGATTTTGCGAGTTCCAGGGCGGCGGACGATAACTCCGGCCAAGCAGACGTGGGCCCAGGCGCAGGTTGATCCGTCAGGCCGACCAGGGCGTTGCGAAGCTCATTGATGCCCTGCCCGGTCGTTGCAACAACTTCGCAAATCTGGACGCCATTTAGACGCTCTGAAAGTGTCGCAATATCGATGTTCAATCCGCTGGTCTCAGCAGCGTCAGACATCGTCAACGCGACTACTATCGGGCGTTCGAGGTCCAGCAGTTGTTGCACCAGATAAAGACCCTGATAGAGGTTTGTCGCATCAACGACCGCAAGAATGCCGTCGGGCGGCTGCGTCCCCTCCATACGACCAAAAATCACATCGATCGCGATTCGCTCTTCGTAAGAATGCGCACTCAGTCCATGCGTTCCGGGAAGGTCGACCAGCTCTATCTTCTGGTCATCTGTTTTCAGTGTGCCGATGTGCCGTTCAACGGTGACACCCGGATAATTACCGATGCGCTGACGGAGACCAGTCAGTCGATTAAAGAGAGTGCTCTTGCCGGAGTTGGGGCTGCCGACGACCGCAATGCTGGCGTCAGGTTGCCGGCTTACGGAGATGTCAGACAGTGGTATTCGGGTTTCAGTGGCTTTAGTCACCGGACTCTTGAGACGAGACGGCAAAGCTGCGGGCTTGCTCCTGGCGGAGTGAGATGCCACAACCGAACAGGCGGAATTCCATCGGATCGCCGCCCAATGCACTGCCGGCCAATTCGAGCTCGGCACCTTCGACAAGCCCCAGCATCATCAGCCGCTGGACTTGCGGGTCGCTGACATCGACAGCAGCGATGACCCCTTTCTGGCCCCGTTTCAAGGATGCGAGTGTTTTTCCGTTACAGTCCATTCAGTGCCTGCTTTTGCCCTGTCAGAACTATCGATATGAGACTAACTATCGGTTTTTTCTAACAGTTTCCCTAATCAGGGCTGAATGATAATGATTCGCATTTGTGATTGCAATAGTGGATTCTACGCATATGTCAAGAGTGTGACACAGGTAGCACAGCCTCTATCCGCCGCATCACATCGAGCCGATGCACCAGGTCATGAATGTAGTCAAGGTCGTCCGTTTCGAGCACGAGAACATCGCTCATTGCGTATGATTCGATCCAACTGTCATACAGACGCTCGAGGCGCTTCAAGTAGGCCAGCGGAACGTCCTGCTCCATTTTTCGGCCACGCAGCCGAATGCGCTGGCGCAGCGTACGCATCGAGCAGCGCAGGTAGATCATCAAGTCAGGTGGCCGAATCGCATCGAGGATCGCACCATAGAAGCCCTGATACGTCTCCCAGTCACGCTTGGATATTTTGCGCATCTGAAAAAGCGCCGTTGCGAAAATTTCGGCGTCCTCGAAAATCGTTCTATCGAGCGCGACCACGCCGTCCTGACGATCGAGTTCCTGATGCAGACGAAATTTGTTACTCAGGAAGTACAGTTGTGACTGGAATGCCCAGCCTTTCATGTCCTTGTAAAAGTCCGCGAGATACGGATTCTCGTCGTTTGGTTCGTAAAAAGGTTTGACGCCGTAGGTCCGCGACAGAAAATCGACCAGCGTTGATTTTCCCGAACCCATATTTCCGGCGATGGCAATTGAGCGCTTCATGAATGTGCTACCTTACCGCATTCATAGCCCGAGGAAATGCAACGTGAGTGACGCCCTCCCGCCCGAGCTAATTTCGGCAGCCGACATCCAGAAGCGCGTTAGTGAAATGGCCGGACAAATTTCTGCCGATTATGCAGATGCCGGTGACGTGGTCTTGATCGGCGTCCTCAAAGGTTCATTCATATTCCTGGCTGACCTGTCACGGCAGCTGACGATTCCTCGCACGATCGAGTTCATTGCCGTGTCGAGTTATGGGGCTGGCAGCGAGAGCGGTGCGGTACGGCTGGTCATGGACGTGCGCGGCAATATTGAAGGACGCCATGTACTCATCGTGGAAGATATCGTCGACACGGGTCACACACTCAATTACCTGATAGGAATGCTGAAATCACACGGCCCTGCGTCAATTCGCACATGTACACTGTTACACAAGGTCGAACGTGCCGAAGTTGATGTCGAGATCGACTATCTCGGTTTCGGCATTGGCGACGAATGGGTCGTCGGGTACGGCCTCGACTACGCAGAGCATCATCGAACGCTGCCGTATATCGGCAACGTTCAGCCAACCGTCTAATGATCTGCGCAGTCGTCTGTCTCGATCTCGACAGTCGAATGACCTATACCGTAGTCCTTGCGCAGTAAGGCCTTCACCCGGCGGATGATGTCTGTTGGGTTCGCAAGCTGATCCTCAACCCGAACGTGCATCGTCAACATCAGGTCCTGCGGAGTCATGCCCCAGACGTGAACATGATGAATGCTCACAACCTCGGGTACCTGTCCGACAAGACCTTCCTGCATCTTGTCGACGTCCATCCATTCGGGTGCGCCCTCGAGCAGCACATGCGCGCTGCGCTTGACGAGTACCCAGGCGCTCTTGAGGATCAGAATCGCGACAGCAACCGACAGGATCGGATCGATCGCCATCCATCCCGTGTAGATAATGACGACAGCGGCGACGATCGCTGCGACCGACCCCAGTAGATCGCCGGCCACATGCAGCGCTGCGCCACGGATATTGAGATTTTCCTTGTCGCCGCCGTGCAGCACGATGAAAGCAACGATATTGACGACGAGTCCAGCCACGGCAACAACCAGCATCGTCTTGCCGAGCACTTCCTGCGGCGAGACAAATCGGCTGAATGCTTCGTACAGAATCCAGCCAACGATGAAGAGCAAGCTGAGGCCGTTAACAAAGGCCGCAAGTATCTGAAACCGCTGGTAGCCATACGTAAGCCGTGCGTCGGCCGGCCGTTTGCTGACCTGGAATGCGACCGCGGCAAGCGCCAGCGCCATTGTGTCGGTCAGCATGTGGCCCGCATCTGCAAGCAACGCCAGCGATCCGGACAGGATTCCGCCAACAACCTCTACAATCATGAATGTACCGGTCAATACGAGCGCAATCGTGACCCGGCGCATGTTGCTGTTGGTGTTTGCGTGACTCATCGCCCGCGTACTGTACTACGGTTAAGGCTCGGCTCCGAGCCGGTAGATTAGAATCGCTGCGCGTTTGATGGCAAGCGGTATTGATGTCAGATCCAAATTTTCATTTGGCGTGTGGCCGCCGGTGCCAAGCGCGCCAAGCCCCGCGAGGCTGTCCGAATCCGGAGCTACGAAAGAGATATCCGCGGCACCGCGCCTCGACGGATCCAGGGCCGGCATCGGTCCGCGTCCTAATGCTTCGTTAATCTCCGATAATCTCGCCTGCAAGCGGGCGTTGCCATCGGTTGGCGACATCGGCGGGTAACGATCCCAGAAATGGATCGATGCAGACGTATGCGGAAGACTATTAGCAATCACAGCACGCATTTTTTGGCGGGCGCGCTCCTGCTGCTCAAGCGAAATGGTGCGCATGCCCCCATGTACGACGACTTTGCGCGGCACGACATTGGACTTGCCGAACGTCGTCCCTCTATTTTGCTGCCCGTCATACACAACGTCCGTACCGCCCTGTATCGTCCCGGCATTAAACGTCAGATGTTCCTCACCGCGGACCTCCTCGTAAAACGCATCGAGAATGCGCGCGGCCTCGAAGATCGCGCCAGCGCCGACTTTGTCGCTGAATATCCCCGATGAATGCGCCTGTTTGCCTTCGACTTCAAGTGTCCAGCTGCTCGAGCTGCGGCGTGCGATCGTTGCCCAGTCCGTGTCGTCATACCTGACAGCCGATTCAAAACCGAGTGCTATGTCTGCCCACTGTCCCGCCTCGATCAGGTCTCTGCGGGAGATCGATATCGGTACGCCGGTTTTTTCTTCATCGCCTGTGTAAGCGACTACGACCGCGATGTCATCGAGTACGCCGATTTCCTCCAGCGCCTTGAGTGCATACACGATAATGATGTTGCCCGATTTCATATCGTCAACGCCCGGGCCAGACGCCGTTTCGCCGTCCCGCTCGAAAGTCTGGAAGGCATCATCGGCTTCAAACACCGTATCGAGGTGACCGATCAGGAGAATCCTTTTGCCCTGACCATCCTTGCGGCCAAACAGGTGCCCCGCCCTGTTGACCTCGGGTGGCATCTCGATCCATTCCGTCTCGAGACCCAGTGCATCGAGTTCGCGACGCATGACGCGACCTACCTCACGAACACCCTCGTGATTATTGGACCCGCTGCTGATATTCACGGTCTCCTCGAGCAGACTGATTGCATCTTCGGCATGGGCATCAATCCAGTCAGCCATACGCTGTTCGTCAACAGACAATTCAGCCGAGGTGGCCCCCTGCGCTACAAGAATTGCAACGGCAGCAAGCGAAAAAAGTGCGCGAAACGTCATGCGTGATCCTCATCAAAATGTCGTGGCACGCGAATGTGCTCGACCATGTGTTGAATACGTTCTGGAGGCGGCAATGTCAAACGACTGATTGTTACGGCGACGATGAAGTTCAAACACATGCCGACGACACCGATACCTTCAGGTGAGATACCGAATAACCAGTGCTCGGAGATATTCTCACCCCATGGCGACCCAGCCCATTTGAGGAACAGGCCTTTGAAATATTCAATGTAGCCGTAGGTAAACAACAGACCCGTCAACATGCCGGCAATCGCACCCTCCTTGTTGACGCGCTTGAAAAAGATGCCAAGCAGGATGACGGGAAATAGCGATGCGGCCGCCAGCCCGAACGCAAAGGCGACGACCTGCGCGACCCAGCCCGGCGGATCGAATCCCAGGTACCCTGCGACCATAATGGCGAACGCAGCGGCAATGCGGCCTGCCAGCAGCTCGTGCTTCTCGGATATGTGTGGCATCGCGATGCCCTTGATCAGGTCATGCGACACAGCGGCGGATATCACCAGCAACAGCCCGGCCGCAGTTGACAGCGCTGCGGCGATGCCGCCCGCGGCGACCAGGGCGATTACCCAGTTTGGCAGTCCTGCAATCTCGGGATTTGCCAGCACCATGATGTCGCGGTCCACGCTGAGTTCGTTGCCGTTCCATCCATACTCAGCCGCTCGCGCCGCGAAATCCGGGTTAGCATCGTTGTAGTACTGAATCCGCCCGTCACCATTCTTGTCATCAAAGCTGACGAGGCCCGTTTGTTGCCAGGTCTCGAACCAGTCGGGTCGGTCGTCATAAGCAAGATTGCCATCAATACTGCCGATCTCACCGGGTTGAATTGTATTGATCAGGTTGAAGCGCGCCATCGAACCGACCGCCGGTGCAGTCGTATAGAGAATTGCTATGAACAGCAACGCATAGCCGGCCGAGACCCGGGCATCGCGAACTTTTGGAACCGTGAAGAAACGCACGATCACGTGCGGCAAGCCAGCCGTACCGACCATGAGGGCCATCGTAATACAGAAGACGTCGATCCTGCTCTTCGTACCCGACGTGTATTGATTGAATCCAAGCGAGGTGACGATGTCGTCCAGCTTGTCCAGCAACCCCGTACCGGTGCCGATTACCTCACCGCCGAAAGCGAGCTGCGGAATCGGATTTCCGGTGATCTGAATCGCAATGAATATCGCAGGCACGGTGTAGGCAAAGATCAGAACGCAGTATTGCGCGACCTGGGTGTAGGTGATGCCCTTCATTCCACCGAGTACGGCGTAGACAAATACAACGCCCATACCGATCAGAAGCCCGACCGTCACTTCGACTTCAAGAAAGCGCGAAAAAACGATCCCGACGCCGCGCATTTGCCCGGCGACATATGTGAATGAGATAAAGATCAGGCAGATGACCGCAACGATTCTTGCGGTCTTCGAGTAATAGCGCTCGGCGATGAATTCAGGAACTGTGAATTTGCCGAATTTTCGAAGGTAGGGCGCGAGCAACAAGGCAAGAAGTACGTAGCCGCCCGTCCAACCCATCAGATAAACAGATCCGTCGTATCCGAGGAAAGCGATGAGGCCGGCCATGGAGATAAACGACGCAGCACTCATCCAGTCCGCGGCCGTCGCCATCCCATTCGCGACCGGGGACACGCCTTTGCCGGCGATATAGAAATCGCCTGTGTTATGTGCACGCGACCAGATCGCGATGCCGATATACAGCGCGAAACTGAGTCCTACAACGAGATACGTTAGCGCCTTGAGACTCATCGCCGTGACTTAGTCTTCGTGCACGTCGAACTCGCGATCGATGCGATCCATGCGCCAGGCGTAGAAGAAGATCAGCGCAACGAACAGATAAATAGAGCCTTGTTGCGCAAACCAGAAACCGAGTTGAAAGCCACCGATACGGAATCGGTTCATTTGTTCGACGAGGAGCACGCCGAAACCGAAGGAGCAGATGAACCAGATTGCGAGGCAGAATGCGACGAGCTGCAGGTTGGCGCGCCAGTAAGCCGATCGGTTTTCAGAATTCATAGTGTCCCCTGCAACGATACTTATAGACGAAAAAGTGCCGGACACAAAAAAGCGGCTTCTTGCGAAGCCGCTTTTTAACCAACGTTAGCACGCGGTTCCTGGCCCCCTGAGTCCCCCGCCAAGCCGTACCTGAAGGTGTCTTACAGTTCGTAGCGCTACCCATTTGTTGCTCAAAGGCTACGCTTTCGAGACCAAAAGTTCGCAGAAATACCACCATTTGTCAATTCTTTAGACCTTAGCCAGCACAAAATGGCTGATTTCGGGTCAGTCTGTTGCAAACAAACAACACATGTGCAGGGCGGGTTGCGGGTCTGAAGGCAGCTTATTCGTGGCTCCAGTTGCCGGGATCGCTCGAATCGCCCGGCGACAGCCCGATGATATCCCCGTCTGTGTTGATACCCAGTCCAAGCACAGTGCGGTTGGCGTAGGCGAAATAGGCCGTTACCTGATTGAGCTCCAGAATTTCACCATCATCAAATCCTGCGCTGCGGAGCTTATCAATATCACCCGAAGACAGGGCCGCCGCATCCGTTGTCAGCCGCTCGGCATACTTTAATCCGGCGAGTTCCCGGCCCGAAAATGCTGCGGCAGGATCTCGGTCGTCGAGCGCATTGCGAATCTCAGCGGCCCGCGCATCGTCGGACAAGAGCCGTGACAAACCGGAATAATGATGGTCAACACAATATTGACAGCGATTCAGGAGACTGACGTAGACGCCAACCGTCTCGAGGTATGACTTGGGCAGCGTGTTGCGCGGATGATGCAGCACATACTTGAACAGCGTCATATGCCCTTCCATGGAGTGCGGACGCAGGCTGTGTGCGAGCATGATGTTATCGACGTTATTCGCCGGGCCCTTTATGCGGTCGTACAAACGCCTCAGCGCCCCGCTCGCCTTGTCATATGAGATAGTTGAAATCCAGGTCATCGTCTTGGCCACCAGTTCTGATCGAAAAACCAGGGGGAGAAAGTACCAGCATGGATCCGGCACGCCGAAATCGCATCTTCGGGCTCGCTCTCCCCATCATCGGCGGCATGGTATCGCAGAATCTGCTCAATATTGTCGATACGGCAATGGTGGGCTTTCTTGGCGATGCTGCGCTGGCAGCCGTCGGTCTCGGCGGATTCGTCGTCTTCATGTGCCAGGCGCTGATTCTCGGCATTTCGACGGGCGTTCAGACCAGTGCCGCACGTCGCAAGGGCGAAGGCAATCCCGAGCGGGCAGCCGCGATACTGAATTCGGCCCTGCTACTCGTCCTGCTGGTTGCGCCGCTGTTTTCGCTGGTACTGATTCAACTCGCCGAACCCGTATATCCCTACCTCAACTCGGACCCGGCAGTCATCGAGCGTGGCGTCCCGTATATCGAGTGGCGGCTGGGCGCAATCGTGTTTGTCGGCGTGAACTTCGCGTTCCGCGGCTATTGGAACGCGCTGGATCTGTCGCGCCTGTATATGACGACACTTATTATCATGCACGCCTGCAACATCGTACTGAATTACGTTCTGATCTTCGGCAATCTTGGTGCTCCCGCCCTTGGCGTCACCGGCGCCGGAATGGCCAGCGCCATTTCCATGGGCATTGGCACAATAATCTACATTTACCTTGGTCTGAAGCATGTCCGTAAGGACGGCTTCCTGCGGTGCATGGCTACTCGATCCGAAACCGCTTCCCTGATCAGAGTATCCATCCCGTCCGGCCTGCAGCAGCTGTTCTTTGCCGCCGGACTGGTCGCCATGTTCTGGATCATTGGCAAAATCGGGACACCGGAACTGGCCGCCGCAAATGTGCTGATTACGGTGCTGCTGTTCGCCATATTGCCCGGGCTCGGCCTTGGGCTTGCCTGTGCAACGCTGGTGGGACAGGCACTTGGAAAACGGGAGCCCGAAGATGCTTATCAGTGGGCCTGGGATGTCGCCAAGGTTACCGTGGTTCTGTTGACCGTGCTGGGTCTGCCCATGTGGATCATTCCAGACTTCGTTTCATCGCTGTTCATACACGAGGCAACGACGCGTGAGCTGGCACGCTGGCCCATGCGCATCATGGGCCTGACGATGCCGATCGAAGCGATGAGCTTCGCATTCATGCACGGCATGCTCGGTGCCGGCGATGCCCGACGCGTGATGTTTATCAGCGTCGGTACGCAATGGCTGTTATTCCTGCCACTCGCATTCATTCTCGGGCCGGTAATGGGTTACGGACTCATTGCCGTTTGGATTTGGCAGGGCGTCACGCGCGCGCTTCAATCCTGGATGTTCTTTGCGAGGTGGCGTGGCCGCAAGTGGCAGCAAATCGAAGTATAGATGCCCCGATCTGATTACAATACGGCTATGCGATCTCTGGTTCTTTTGCTATTAGCCGCTTCCGTGGTCGCAGCTGAGACTGCGATCCACGATGTTGCCGGTTATACATCGACTCAGTCAGGCATCCATGAGTTCAGTGTTCTGGTCTTCTCTGACGACGGCAAGATCGTCGCGACTGGCCCGGAAGCATTACTCAATGACTTCCCTGAGGCGATACGTATTGATGGCAAGGGTCAGACAGTCCTGCCCGGGATCACGGATGCGCACGGGCATGTGTTCAGCCTCGGATTTCTGGCGAAGAGCTTGAATCTTGCGGGATCGACTTCACTAAGTGCGGCCGTCCGACAGATAGCCGAGTATTCAAAGTCCGTGCCACACTCAAGTTGGATTCAGGGTCGCGGCTGGAACCAGGTCCTGTGGAACGTGAAGAAGTTCCCGACCGCGTCGGACATTGATGCTGTCGTCTCGGATCGACCAGTCTGGCTACGGCGCATCGACGGGCATGCGGGCTGGGCAAACAGTGCTGCGATGCGAATTGCCGGCATTGATGACGACATGCCCGACCCGATTGGGGGCAAGATCGTTCGTGATACATCCGGTAAGGCGACCGGTATTCTTGTCGACAAGGCGATGGAATTGATAGCAAGGCACATCCCATCACCGGACAAGGGCGATATTCGCGAGGCGTATCTGACGGCAACCAATTTTCTTTTGTCACTCGGCATGACGAGTGTACATGACGCCGGCATAAGCATCCGCGAGGCCGAGGTCTATATGTCATTGGCCGATGATGACGACCTGAACATGCGCATTTACGCGATGCTCAGTGATTCCGGAGAAAACCTGGATGCAATGGGAGCTCCACTCAAGGGCTACGGAGACGATCGACTGGACATTGCCGCCGTAAAAATCTACGCAGACGGTGCGCTGGGCAGCCGCGGTGCCGCACTGATTGAGCCCTACTCCGATGATGTTGAGAATCGCGGCTTGCCGTTCTATACACTCGACGAACTGACTGCATTCACTCAAAAAGCGAATGACATGGGCTTCCAGGTAGGCATCCACGCGATTGGCGATCTCGGTAACCGCATGGCACTCGATGCATTCGACGAGGTTCAGGGGGGCGACAATTCACCGTTACGCAACCGCGTGGAGCATGCCCAGATCATCGCACTGGATGACATCCCTCGTTTCGCCGAACTCGGCGTGATCGCGTCTATGCAACCAACGCACGCCACCAGCGACATGAATATGGCAGAGGATCGCATCGGTCCGGACCGCATTAAAGGTGGTTACGCCTGGCGTCGACTGCTCGATTCGGGTGCCGTGCTCGCGAGCGGCTCAGACTTTCCGGTCGAACTCGCGAATCCGTGGCACGGCCTGTACGCCGCGGTGACACGACAAAGCCGCGCCGGTGAGCCAGACGGCGGCTGGTATTCCGACCAGGCCCTAAGCCGCGCCGAAGCGTTGCATTCATTTACGTTGGCCGCTGCATTCGCAGCACACCAGGAAGACCGTCTTGGCAGCCTCGAGCCAGGCAAATGGGCTGATTTCATTGTAATCGACCGCAATTACTTCGAGGTTCCCGCCTCTGAGATCGATGATATCGAGGTGCTCGAAACGTGGGTGGGCGGTGAACGAGTATTTGTAGCTGAGGAGACACGATGATCGTTGCACAAGTCTGGACCGGAAACGCCTACCGAAACTTCAATTACCTGATCGCATGTCCCGAGACAGGCGAAGCACTGGCCGTCGACCCGCTTGACTTCAACAGGTGCCTGGCTGCTGCCGAAAAGCATGGCTGGACGATCACTCAGATTCTGAATACTCACGAACACGGCGACCATACGGGCGGTAACAAGGGAATGGTCGATGCGACAGGCGCGTCGATCATCGCGCACGCGAATGCAAAAGAGCGTATTCCGAATATGAGCCGCGGCGTTACCGCCGGAGACGTCATAAAAGTTGGCGAGACCGTCGATCTGGAATGTCTCGACACGCCCGGTCACACGATGAGTCATATCTGCCTGTTATCAAAGACTGATCAACCAGCATTATTCAGCGGCGATACTCTGTTCAACGCGGGCGCCGGCAATTGCCACAACGGCGGCCATCCGAGCGAGCTATACGACACATTCCAGGAACAGCTGGAAAAACTTCCGGAAGATACCCGGATCTACCCCGGGCACGACTACCTGATCAACAATCTGCAATTCACAATCGATCGCGAACCAGACAATGCGACAGCACAGCGTATGCTCGCAGATTACGAAAACCAGGATCCAGATGATGCACTTGTAACAACGCTGGCACAGGAACGCGAGGTCAACACCTTCTTTCGCCTGGACAGCCCGTCAGTTATCGCGCGCCTGCAGGAACAGTACCCCGAGATCGGCGAGCCGGATGCTCGAACCGTGTTCCTGAAGCTAAGAGAACTCCGCAATTCCTGGTAGCTGTGGGAGTCCGGCATACAGGCCCGCTACCGGGTCATACGGTCTGCGAACGCGATGATTGTCTCGCTCATGTCTCGATCCCGCTTGACGGGAGCTCGCTTCGCTGCGCTTTACTTCGCTCGACAAAACATCCCGCCCGCAGACCCTGCCGACTCTGCCGAGGCCCGCTATCGGTGTATGTGCTCGAGCGTCGTGCGTAGCGCTGCGACGCAGGACGCCAAAGCAAGCGGAGAACGATCTGAGCGAGCCAGGGACGGCGAGCGAAGTTAAGCGAGAGCGCATACCCGGTAGCGGGCCTGTGTGATCGGCTTCTATTGTCGCGAAGCTTCCCAGAGCCACAGTAACGCTTCGTACACACTTGCCTGCCTCGCGAGTTGCTCGCGCCAGCGTTTGCCATCGCCATCGAAATAGGCGTCTAACAGGTAGTCACTTTGCTCAGCCGAGAGCTTGTGATGCGCTACGATCGTCGCGAGATCAAAGAATGGATCGTTATCGCAGGCGTACTCCCAGTCCAGGAAGCAGATTTCTGGCGTTTTGATGATGTTCGCAACGACGAGGTCGTTGTGACAACAGCATAAGTTGTGCGGTAAAGGGCTGGACTCAATCTTCTGCAGGCAGTCCCTCACCATTGCAGCATCGGCATTCTTGATTCGATGAATATAGTCGCGGGCGGCACCGATTGCGTCAAATATCCTGCCGGTCAATGGCAGAGCGTGCAGTTTCCTGAGTGCTGCCGCCAACTTCTCGAGATTCGCATTATCGTCGAGGCAACCTCTTGACCATACCGTACCTTCGAGATACTCCGTCATGTAAATCGTATCCGATGCGATTAGCACCGGACTCGCGAGGCCGTTGCCTGATGCCGACCTCTGAATCTGCGCCTCGGCCTGGCGAGAATTGTATGGCGCATTGCGCGGCTGATCATCGAGCTTGAGAACGGCCGCCTTGCCGTCAACTTCGATGAGGTAGGTGCGATTACTCAATCCGCCAGTCAATTCGCGGTACGTCGCTTCCTCCCAACCGGAAATCTCAGACAAAACCGAGTCAATCGTTCTATCTTTCGTCATGCCTGAGCCTCACGCCACGATCGCGTCCAACTAATAAGTCCGAATGGAATCATGACCACATATATGACGAACAGCAACGATGTCAGTTGCAAATCCCGTGACCAGTAGATGAAAACTGATGCAATATCGATGACGAGCCAATACCACCAGTTCTCAAGCACTTTTCGCGCAACGAGGAATGTGGCCCAGATCGCGCCCCAGGTCGTTATTGAATCTATATAGGGAAACGCAGCATCTGTGTATCGACTTAAAAGAAAACCACTGATGAGGCTGGCCGCGACAATCGCAGCGATAGCATAGACGTGTATGGTTACGTGCCAAACTGAGACCGACAGCTCGTGATCGTTGGTGCGACCTCGCGTCCAGACGCTCCAGCCATACAACGCCATTGCGAAATAAAACACATTGAGGGCCGATTCCATGTACAGCTTGGCATTCAGGAACAGGTACACGTAAATCGCCGTGCTGATACCAGCGCACAGCCAACAAAAAATGTTTTGACGGATTGCAAGAACGAGATAGAGAACAGCGAATAAGACGGCGCCTGCCTCAAGCGAAGTCCACGTTCCGGCCTGATCGACCAGAGTATCCAGGATGGAGGCCATTCAGTCGGCGATCGGGTTATTCAATATCTTCATGACGAAGACAGCCTTGGGAAGACTCTCGAACGTCGTTTTAATCTCTCCGTTTAGTGCGGCCATAACGTCATCGTATTCGCCACGAATCTGTGTACTCATGGTATTTGTATCGACGTACAGACCTGCATGACTTTTGAGTCGCTCGATGACATCCAGAATGGGTGGGATCAAATCGTCAGTCAGTGGATAAAGGCTGATATCAACAGCAACTTTCATGTCTAAAACCTCTTGTCGAAGGTGACACCGAGCTGGCGAGGGTCGCCGAGCCGCGTGTATAGAGTATTCGGAAAATCGGGCGGCTCGTTGCCGAAATAGAATCCACGCACCGCGTATTCCTCATCGAACAGATTACGCGCCCACAAGTTTACCGACCAGGTGTCGGCTTGGTATCCCACACGAGCGTTAATGAGTTCGTAGGACGACGATTTTTGATCATGACTGACGTCGAAGTAGAAATCATCGCGCGCGGATACGTCGACGCGAGCGAAGACGCCGCTTGGATGTTGATAGCTGCCGCCGAAGGCCAGTGTGTAGTCCGGCGCATGTGCCTGCGCGCGGCCGTCGAGATCGAGGCCGGGCAGATTGACCTTTTCAAATGCAGCCTCGAGCAGCCCGATATTGGCGTAGATCACCCATGCGTCGTCCGGATACCAGCGTATTGCCGCCTCGAACCCGAGAGTTTCGTTTTTGGGGACGTTGACTGTCGCAAAGACGAACGTCGTAGGATCACCATCGACTAAGTGGAATGAAGGCCTGATTTGTTGATCGTCCCTGCGATTGAAAAATACAGCCGCATCGATCCGCAGCGTGCCATCGAGCAACGACGACTTGATACCGGTTTCGATATTGAAGAGCTGTTCGTCGCCGAACTCGCGAAAATCGTCAAGTATGATGCCGAGATTGAATCCGCCGGCCTTGTATCCCTTCGACAGACTGACGTAACTCATCACTCGTTTGGAATGATCGTGGCTCAGCTTCAGTTCACTGCCCCACATGGAGTCCGACGTATCGATCCAGAGGCCGTCGCTATCCGAATAGTCCGCAGTGCGCCGTTCGCTCCGCAGGCCGAAACTGATGCGTGTCGTGTCGCTGAACTCGTGGTCGTACTGCCCGAACAACGCAACGTTGCTTGCCTCGTAGCCGCTATCGAAGGGATAGTCGAGGCTATCAGCCCAGTCGTAGAACGGGTCGTAATAGTCGCCCTGATTCAGCGTGGCGAGGTCTTCGTCGAGTTCCATCGCGTAGACACCAATGAGCCACTCGTCGGCGATGAAACGGAACTCCTGACTCAGTGTCATGCGCTCGCGATCGGTGATCGAGATGTAATCGTAGGTCACCGGTGCCCAGCTGTCGTCGTTACCCCAGTCGGCGTCGAAGCTAAAATCGATATCAGACTCGGCAAATGCCGTGATCGACGTCAACGTGACGTTGCCCCAGCCAGAATACTCTGCACGAACCGATGCACCTGCGCTTTGCTGCGCGTCTTTGCCGGGTTTGTCCGCCAGCATCGTGTAACTGTTGTCAAGCGCGAACGCGTCGTAGCCGTTGTCGACGTTGGCGTACACGCCAGCAAGATCGAATTGCCAGGCGTCACCAGCTGACCAATTCAGGCGGCCACGTATCGTGGTTTCTTTTCTCCCATTGGTGTCGTCGCGATTCAAATACGTGTTATTGCGAAAGCCGTCACTCTTATGGTGATGAATGCTGAGTCGTCCCATGACGCTGCCATCCGCGCTGAGACCGCCGCCCAAAGCCACTCCTCCCGACAACATGCCATCATCACCTGCCGACAATTCCAGACTTCCCTCGAATTCCGGAGTCGGCGCTGCGCTACGCATGTAGATGAGTCCGGCCAGGGCATTGGCACCGTATCGCGTACCTTGCGGCCCACGCAGTACTTCGACCTGCTGCATATCAAACAACGTCGCGACAGTGCCGATACCACTGAAGTCGATATCATCGATCAGAAAGCCGACCGACGGATTTGGTGCGCCCTGGTACTGCTCAAGTTCTCCGACGCCACGAATCTGGAAGTAGCGTGCCCGGTGCCCGTCTCCTGACCAGTTCAAGTTCGGAATGGCGTTGACGAGTTCTTCGAAGTGTTGCACTGCCATGCTCTCGATTTCTTCGCTGTCGAGAACAGTGATGCTGGTGGGCAACTCGCGTGCAGAGCGCTCGCGAAAATCGGCGGTGACAACGATCTCGTCGATCGTGTCAGCCGGCCAGCCGGTAACCGGCGACAGGACAAATACAATGAGAGCGGTGGTATGCCGCAAGCTATTGAGTCTATTCATGATTCCCTTCCTACGCCGGCATTACCCGGTTCAGGTTCTAAGGGTTCCCAAAATAGGATCTCAGGCCGAAGGCCACCCCTGTGAGCGTGTGGATTATAACAGGCGCGCGATCAAACTCGACGTATCCCAGCGATTACCGCCGAGCGCCTGTACCTCGGCGTAAAAACTGTCGACGAGTTCGGTCATCTCCAGACTGGCTCCGTTGTGTTTTGCCTCTTCAAGTGCAATCGCAAGATCCTTGCGCATCCAGTCGACCGCAAAGCCGAACTCGAATTCGTCATTGATCATCGTTTGCCAGCGGTTTTCCATTTGCCAGGATTGGGCCGCACCCTTCGAGATCGCCTCAATGACTTTAGCCGAATCAATGCCTGCTTTCCTGGCGAAGTGCAAACCTTCCGACAGTCCCTGCACCACGCCAGCGATGCAAATTTGATTGACCATTTTCGCAAGCTGTCCGCTGCCTACTGGTCCGATCAATGTCATCGCTTTCGCGTAGCAGTTCATCACTGGCGATGCACGATCAAAAATGTCCTCGTCGCCACCGATCATGATCGTGAGTTGACCATTTTCGGCGCCAGCCTGGCCGCCGGATAGCGGGGCGTCCAGGAATCCTATCGACTTCGCTGCGGCTACGCCGTGAATTTCCTTTGCCAGTGTTGCCGATGCGGTTGTGTGATCGACGATGATTGAATTGGGAGAAACTCCATTGATTACGCCGTCATCTCCGAGGATGATTTCGCGAACATCATCATCGTTACCGACGCAGGTAAAGACGATTTCCGCGGATCGCGCTGCCTCGGCCGGCGTCGCAGCGGACGAGCCGTTGTATTCTGCACACCAGCTATTTGCCTTTGCTGTTGTGCGATTGTAGACCACAACATCGTGACCATTTTTCGCAAGATATCCCGCCATGGGAGAACCCATGACGCCGAGACCGATGAATGCTACATGCATTACAAATACTCCTGAAATACCTGATCGCGGCTAAAGCCGCTCTCACAGTACAGATTCGATTCTGTGGGAGCGGCTTTAGCCGCGACAGGCAGATTCCTGCAAATCGCGCTCCGAGGTCCCCTCAAGGGGGATAATCAGCGCTCCAATGGTTAAGCGGCGTGTTTTTGCGACTTCTTTTCCTTCTTGCGGGGATCAAGCCCGATCGATCGCGCAATGATCTCACGCATGATCTCCGAGCTTCCTGCATAGATACGTGAGACGCGTGCCGCCGTGTACATGCGGCTCACCGGGTACTCATCCATATAGCCATTGCCACCGTGCAGCTGCACACATTGATCGGTAACCCGGTCCTCCAATTCCGTCGCATACAGCTTCGCTTTCGCGGCGTCTTCGGCTGATAGCCCACTTTCGTTGTGCACCATGACGCAACGGTCTATATATGCTTGGCAGACGTCCATTTCCATGCGCATGTCAGCAAGCTTGAAACGGTTAACCTGAAACTCGGCGATCGTGCGGCCGAATACCTTACGTTCGTTGACATAGTCCATCGTGACCGCAAACGCAGCCTCGGCATTTGCCAGGGCCCCAACTGCACTCAGCAGACGTTCTTCGGCAAGATGGTGCATCAGATGGTAGAAACCGCGGTTGAGCTCACCGAGCAGGTTCTCCTTCGGCACTTTGACATTGTCAAAAAACAACTCGGATGTGTCCTGGCTGTGCATGCCCATCTTCTTGAAGTTCTTGCCGCGTTCGAAGCCTTCCATACCCCGTTCGACAACGAACAAGCTAATTCCATGTCTGCTGTTCGGATCCGTTCTTGCGGCCACGATAACAAGGTCCGCAAGAATTCCGTTCGATATAAACGTTTTCGATCCGTTTAGCAGATAGTGATCGCCTTTGTCCTCGGCCTTGGTTCGAATGGCGGATAAGTCACTTCCCGTACCCGGCTCGGTCATTGCAATCGCGAGGATATTTTCACCAGAGACGCATTTCGGCAGCCAACGCGCCTTTTGCTCTTCTGTGCCCAGTGCACCAATGTACGGGGCCACCAGCCGGCTGTGCAGGAAAATGAAAAAGCCTACGTCACCATATCGGGCGTTCTCTTCTAAAAGGATCTGTTCGTAGCGAAAATCCGACACTCCCGCGCCGCCATATTTTTCATCGGCCCACATGCACAACAGGCCTTGCTCACCTGCTTTGAGGAAGGCGTCCCGATCGACGATCTCTTGCTCCGCCCATCGATCGACGTGCGGCTGTATCTCATTGATCAGGAAGCTCCGCGCTGCATCGCGAAACATCTCGTGTTCTTCATCAAATATATTTCTGTCCATCGTTACTTGCCTCTAAATTTGGGGGCGCGCTTCTGGAGGAAAGCGGCTATGCCTTCCAAATTGTCTTCACTGTCAAACAATTCGTCTTGTAGCTCGGCTTCGAGATCGTAGGAGCTTTCCCAGTCGTGGTCCGCAGCATAACGCATGACCTTCTTCGTCGCCGCCAGGGAAAGTGGCGCTCTGTTCGCGAGAACCTGCGCCCAGTCAACAGCGAAAGATCGCAGCTCGTCTGCAGGTACGGCTCTATTGGCCAGGCCCAGCTCGACACATCGTTGCGCCGGGATTCGTTCGGATTCAACACTGAGTTGAAACGCGCGGCGGTACCCGAGCTGCCTTACGAGCAACCAGTTGAGGCCGCCATCCGGAATGAGAGAGATCGTTGTGAAGGGCGACAGCATGAATGCGTTGTCTGCCATGGCAAGAAGATCGCATTGCAGAGCAACCGACAAGCCAATGCCTGCCGCGGAACCTGGCACAGCAGCAATTACGGGCTTGGGCATATTGGCAATCGCTTCCAGTACCGGGCGATATTCGTGCTGCAGTTTTTCGCCGACGGGCCTGTCCACGACGTCATCGTTAAGGTCCGCACCGGCAGAGAAGCAACGCCCCTCGCCCGTCAGCACGATCACCTTGATGCCACTGTCTGCCTGAGCCTTCTCCAGCGCTTCCAGCAAGTCCGCTCTCAACTCATTGGTGAACGCATTCAAGTTGTCCGGTCGGTTAAGCGAAATGACCGCGACAGCATCCAGCCGCTCATATCTAACGATGTCGCTCATTGCAAATCCCTCAATTACATGTTGCGGCGGTATTCGCCACCGACGTGATACAACGCGTCCGAAATCTGACCCAATGAACTGGACTTGACGGTTTCCATGAGTTCAGCGAAGACGTTGCCACGGTCACGCGCGACGGCCTGCAGATCAGACCGGGCGGACTCGCTCTCATCCAGGTGGGTTTCCTGAAAGGCCCTGACATGACGAATTTGGTCTTTCTTTTCATCGTCGCTGGAGCGAATCAATTCCAATTCGTGGACCTCGTCCTCCTGCCCTTCTTCCGGCAGAAATGTGTTGACGCCGATCAATGGAAGAGACCCGTCATGCTTCTTGCTTTCGTAATACAGGCTTTCGTCCTGAATCTTGCCGCGCTGGTACATAGTGTCCATCGCACCGAGCACACCGCCACGTTCCGAGATGCGCTCAAACTCCTGGAATACCGCCTCCTCAACCAGATCGGTTAGTTCGTTGACGATGAACGAGCCCTGCCATGGGTTCTCGCAGAAATTCAGCCCAAGCTCACGGGAAATGATCATCTGAATTGCTACGGCGCGGCGTACCGACTGTTCGGTCGGCGTCGTGATAGCTTCATCAAACGCATTGGTATGCAGGCTATTGCAATTGTCGAACAACGCATATAGCGCCTGCAACGTCGTCCGAATGTCGTTAAAGCTGATTTCCTGCGCGTGTAAGCTGCGTCCCGATGTTTGTATGTGGTATTTCAGCATCTGCGACCGCGCGCTTGCGCCGTACCGCTCGCGCATCGCTCGCGCCCAGATTCGACGCGCGACCCGACCGATCACCGTGTACTCCGGATCCATGCCATTGGAGAAGAAGAAACTCAGATTAGGCGCGAAATCATCAATTTTCATGCCGCGCGCGAGGTAGTACTCGACAATTGTGAAACCATTCGACAGGGTGAAGGCAAGTTGACTGATCGGGTTCGCACCGGCTTCTGCAATGTGATAACCGCTGATCGAGATGCTGTAGTAATTGCGGACGTTGTTCTCGATGAAGTACTGCTGGACGTCGCCCATCATCTTCATCGCAAACTCAGTTGAGAATATGCAAGTGTTCTGCGCCTGATCTTCCTTGAGTATGTCGGCCTGTACCGTGCCGCGAACACTCGCGAGTGTCTCCTTGCGAATTCGCGCATAGGTCTCGGCATCCACTACCTTGTCACCTGAGATGCCGAGCAAGCCGAGTCCAAGACCGTCATTTCCTTGTGGCAGTTCGCCTTCGTAGCGCGGTCGTTTCTTGCCTTCGAAGTACTTGTCGATCCTGTTCTGCACCGCTTCCCACTTGCCCGTTTCGCGCAAGTGCTTCTCGACTTGCTGATCGATCGCGCTGTTCATGAAGAACGCGAGGATCATTGGCGCCGGCCCGTTGATCGTCATTGATACGGATGTTGTCGGCGCGCAAAGATCGAAGCCTGAGTACAGTTTCTTCATGTCGTCGACCGATGAGATCGATACGCCCGAGTTACCTACTTTGCCGTAGATATCGGGTCGCTCGTGAGGGTCCTCGCCGTAGAGCGTTACCGAGTCGAATGCCGTCGACAGCCGCGCAGCATCCTGGCCAAGGGACAGATAGTGGAAACGACGATTCGTCCTCTCCGGAGTGCCTTCTCCAGCAAACATGCGCGTTGGATCCTCGCCGAGGCGCCGATACGGATACACGCCGCCCGTGTAGGGGTATGCACCCGGGAGGTTCTCTTTCGACAGGAATTTGAGCAACTCACCCCAGTCTTTGAAGTCGGGCGCCGCAACCTTGGGGATCTTCTGGTGACTCAGACTCTCGCGATAATTGTTGCCTGTAATTTCGCGGCCACGCACCGTGTAGCTGTACTTTTCTGACCGGACTCGCTCCTTGCGCCCCGGCCATTCGCTGAGCAACTTGATCGATTCGGACGACAGATCGTTCAGTGCTTCCTGATAGCGCTGCCTGAGCACGAGCAGGCTGCGATCATCATCGCTAGTCAGATCATCGGCTTTGTACGCGACCAGTTCATCCGGGAGCAGTGGGTCGTCAATCGCTTTGAGAGCCTCGAAAAGGTGTTGTACACGGCTCGCGGTCTCCGCCTGCGTATCGATGCCATCGTTTATGGCGCGGCCTTGCTCAGAAATTTCTGCCAGGTAGCGAATGCGCGCACCTGGAATCATCGCCGTCGAACGCGGCTCCTTGACCGATGTGTCGATCTCAGGCGTCCATGCGTCCTTGTCGAGTCTGATCTTTTCGACGACGCTCCGGCAGAGCTCGGCAAACATCCAGCTGATGCCCGGGTCGTTAAATTGGCTCGCTATCGTTGGATAGACCGGTATGTCTTCGTCTGCAGTGTCGAATGATGTGTGATTACGCTTCCATTGCTTGCGGATATCTCTGAGTGCGTCTTCTGCACCGCGCCTGTCGAATTTATTCAGTACGATCAGGTCCGCGAAATCGAGCATGTCGATTTTTTCGAGTTGGCTCGCCGCCCCGTACTCGCTCGTCATTACATAGACGGAATAGTCCACAAGATCGACGATTTCACTGTCGCTCTGGCCGATGCCCGCCGTCTCCACGATAACGAGATCAAAGCCCAGAGATTTCAGAAACCGAATGTGGTCGCCGAGCATCTCACTGGTCGCGAGGTGTTGACGGCGTGTGGCGATCGAGCGCATGAAGATCCGCTCCGAGCGCAGAGTATTCATCCGGATGCGGTCGCCCAGTAGAGCTCCGCCTGTGCGACGCCGGGTCGGATCGACCGCGAGTACGGCAATGCATTTGTCGTCAAAACAGCCAAGAAAACGATTCAGAATCTCATCGGTCACGCTGCTTTTGCCCGCACCACCGGTTCCCGTAATGCCAATTACCGGAACCTGACCAGCTCTTACCTGCCATTCTTTGCGCAGTTTGGTGAGCTGGGACTCGTCGAAAGCGCCCTCCTCGATCGCCGAGATCATGCCTGCGATGTCGATAGCACGATCGGCGCTGATCGCCTCTGGTGATACCGTGTCCCGGCGCTCCGCTTCTGTCCGCTCGACAAGGTCACGAATCATGTCCTCAAGACCGAGTTCCATACCGTCATGTGGGTGGTAAATGCGCTCGACGCCGTAATCCATGAGCACTTCGATTTCTTCAGGCGTTATCGTGCCGCCGCCACCACCGAATACCTTGATGTGCGGTGCACCCAGTTCGCCCAAACGATTCACCATATAGCGGAAAAACTCGTTGTGGCCGCCCTGATACGAGCTTACCGCGATGCCGTCAGCATCCTCCTGGATCGCGGCCCGGACGATGTCATCAACACTGCGATTGTGGCCCAGGTGAATCACCTCCACGCCTTGCGCCTGAATCAGACGACGCATGATGTTGATCGCCGCGTCATGGCCGTCGAACAGTGAAGCAGCCGTTATAAAACGCAATGGCGGCATCTCCTTGCTCTCCGGCTTGCGGGGCAAATCACTTACTCGCGTACTCATGGAATCGAAATCTCCGGGCAAAACACGGCGGGGAAACCTGCCCTCTGAGCAGGATTTCCTTTAAAATCAAATGGTTTCGCACTTGCAAAAATTTTAATCTTAATTAAAATAATGCAGATTCAAGAGAATCTCAAGTGCACAGAGCGCAGAACATGCGTTCCCGGACGGATGGATTATGGCCCGTGACCCCGAAGAGACCCGCTTTCAACAGCAACGCGACCGAGTGCTGAAGGCCGCCGCCCATTGTTTTAATCAAAAGGGGTATAGCGGTACGTCGTTGAAGGACGTCGCGGACATGCTCGGACTGACCGACCCTGCCCTCTACTACTATGTTCGAAACAAGGAAGAACTCGTCTACCTCTGCTACGTTCGCGCGGCAGATATCGGTCGTGAGGCAATGCAGCTAGCTATCGCCGAAGGCGGCAGCGGATTCGATCAGGCGCAACGGTATTTGCGTTACCACATCGAAATCATGGTCGGCGAACGTGGGCCGATCGCAATCATGAGTGAGATTCCGTCGCTAAAACCCGAACATCGCGAGGAAGTGCTCGAGCTATCCAGACAACACAGCCTAAATTTTGAAGAAATTCTCGAGCGCGGCATTGCTGACAGCAGTATCAAGACCTGTGACGTACGAATGACCGGCAACGCGATTATGGGATCAATCAACTGGATCCCGAAGTGGTTTCACGGCGATGCGGCAACGGCGAGTAAAATCATCGCCGAGTTCCCGAGTGTCTTGTCTCGCGGGCTCGAATCAGCGAGCAGCTAATCCAATTCTTCGAGGCGCTCGTTAACTCTGGATTCGAGTGTCGACAAATTCATCTTATTGATGTCAATGATTTCAATTTTTGTCTTTGTGGCAATGAATTCGAGTCTGGCCTGCATGCGCTTTTCAATCTCTCCGTAGTACTGTGAACCCGATTGCGTTGCCCCAAGTTGATTCGGGTTGATAACCAGCAGGGCACTGCTGCTGGCGGACAGCCGCGATCCTGTGCGTTCCTGCAGCAGTTTTTGATCGACGCGAACCGCTTCCATCAGCAGGGCCAGATCACCGAGTTCCTTGCGAAGCTCTATGAACATCCGGTCCGATCGAGCCTTCTGTTCCGCATCCAGGGCCTTGACAAGTCCATCCCGGGCCCGAATAAACTCCTTGGTGCCGCGTTCCGCGGCCAGGCGGTACCAGGCAGAGGCTGCAACTCGATCCTCAGGCACACCTTTGCCAGCCAAATACATGAAGCCAATCATGTACTGCCCGTATTTGTCGCCGATGGGGGCGAGTTCGTTACGATAAATGAAGAACGCACGTTTATAATCGGTCCGCTCGTAGATCTCCTCGGCCTGTTCCTGCACCCGCAGAGTCTTAGCGTTAATCGGCACGCCCGGAAATGCGGTCGATTCCTGCGCGGCGGCAACAAAGGGTTGCAGACACGTCAGAAGAGCCAGAAAAATTGTCAGCCTCATGACCAACTCACTCACTGATATGATGGAACGGAAGCACTGATTTGGACTGCGTGAGTGTAGCCATAGTTCCATTCCGAACAGATTCTTTTAGTCCCTGAATACCGGCGCACGCTTCTCGACATTTGCCGCCACCGCCTCAAGCTGATTCTCCTCCCCCAGCACCCCCAATTGCAATTCCGCCTCCAGCGCCAACGCCTCCTCCTCTGACATTTTCCATGCGGAGTTTATCAGCTGCTTCATTGACCGAATTGCGTCAGGCGATTTTGTGCTGATCGCCGCGGCCGTCTCCATGGCTGCGCGTAGCGGATCGTCATGCAAAGCAGTGACAAGGCCCATCTGCAGCGCTTCCTCGCCTCCCACTGATCGACCTGACCATGCGAGCTCCTTGACGCGATCCGCCGGCAGAATATCCCGTATTGTCGTGCTGATCGCCATGTCCGGTATCAGGCCCCATTTTATTTCCATAATCGATAAGCGTGCGTCGACTGTCGCGTAACGCAAGTCAGCGCCGAGTGCGATTTGCAGCCCCGCGCCATAGGCTACGCCTGTGATGGCACAAATAACCGGAATCGGTAGCTCGCGCCAGGCATAGGCGGCCCGCTGAAACCTGTTAGCCGGGGATGCGCCAACAGGAGCCATCGATTGCGCGTCAATTGCAAACTCCGCATCCTGAAAAATGTCGACATCGATACCTGCACAGAGATCTGGCCCCTCCCCGTACAGCACGACGGCGCGTAGCGATCGATTTGACGCCAGCTTTTCACAGGCATCACCGAGCGCGTCGAACATTTCGAGGCTGACCGCGTTGTGTTTCTCTGGCCGATTCAATGCCACACGAGCGATGTGTCCATCGATCGAGACTAATACGGGCTCACTCATCGCTGCCTCCCGCCTACGTCGCCAGAGTACATTTGCCGTTGCGCATCACCACGACGTCGCGCTCAACCGCAGCACATCTGAATGACACAATATTTCCGTCCTGCCACATGTCAGTACGGATGGTATCTCCGGGCATGACCGGTGCCGAGAAACGAGCATCGAAACCTTCGATCAACGTGTAGTCGTAGTCACAGATCGTCTGCAATATAGCGCGACACGCGATGCCATAGGTGCAAAGTCCGTGAAGTATCGGCACTTGAAAGCCGGCGGCACCCGCGACATAAGGATCGGCATGCAGTGGATTGCGATCGCCATTAAGCCGAAACAGCAATGCCTGGTCGACTCGCGTAGCACTTTCGCAGCTCAGGTCAGGCTCGCGGTGTGGCGAGCGGTGCGGCGCCGGGCCACTGCCTGACGCACCGCCAAAACCGCCGTCTCCTCTCGCGATGACCGTCATACCAAGCGTGAATATCGCCGTATCATCCTTGGCAAGCCGGCCGTCGGCTTCGAACAGAATCATTGCTCCTCGCCTGGGCCCGCGATCAAAAACGTCGACGATGCGTTTGTTCACCAACAAATCAGCAGCAGCCGGTAACGGCCGATGTAATTGAAGTCGCTGCTCGGCATGCAGGACCTGCGTGAAATTCCAGCCCAGGTCGGGTGGGAACATATCGGGAACGAGAACACTCGCCATCGACGGCACCGTCCGCAGCGGCCGCCCTTGCTCATATACGTACGGCAGCTCCTTCTGGCTCATTGGATCGCGCCCGAACCCGACGCTCTGAGCATAGAGCATGGTCTCAACGTCGCTGTAGCTCAGTTGCAAGTCGTCAACCGACGTGGCCATCAGATCGTCGTAATCCAGTGTCATAGATTGTCAGAGCCGTTAGTGATTGCTTGCGAATTGCCAGCCCAGGTTCGCCAGTGGATCCACTGCTTTTCCAGCCTGCTCCGCGTGCGCGCTAGCCGCGGTACCGTCACGAATCCGGCCCACGATACCCTGCAGTATGGCTGCCAGCCGGAAAAAATTAAATGCAGAGTAAAAATGACGATTTTCGATGCGACCCGCACGGCCTGTGCGTTCGCAATACAGGCTGATGTACGTCTCTTCGTCTGGTATGCCCATCGCCGCCAGGTCCTTGCCGAGCAAACCGGTCGTACCAATGCCAATTTCCGGCATCTGCCAGGCCATCAGGTGGTAGGTGAAATCAGCCAGTGGGTGACCGATGGTTGAGAGCTCCCAGTCCAGGACCGCTATTACCCGCGGTTCGGTCGGATGAACGATCATGTTGTCGAGGCGAAAATCACCGTGCACGATACTGGCTGAGTCGTCCTCAGGAATATTGCCAGGCAACCACTCAATCAGGGCATCCATCGAATTAACCGTCCGCGTTTCCGAGGCGCGATACTGACTGCTCCAGCGAGATATCTGCCGGGCAAAGTAATTACCCGGTTTGCCAAAGTCATGCAACCCGAGCGCCTCGTAGTCGAAACTGTGCAGCCTCGAAATCGTTTCGTTGACGTTGTCATAAAGCGCTGCGCGCCCTGCAAAATTCGCATTCGGCAAATCGAGATCCCAGAATATCCGACCATCCACGTATTCCATAATGAAGAACATTGTGCCGATGACTGCATCGTCCTCGCACAGCACGTACGGCCTCGGCACCGGAAAATCGGCGCCATACAAGGCGCTGATGATGCGGTACTCCCGATCTACAGCATGTGCAGACTGCAACAGCGTGCCGGGCGGCTTGCGGCGCAGGACGTAGTTTCCGGATTCCGCCTCGACAAGATATGTCGGGTTCGACTGGCCGCCCCTGAACTGTGAAACCTGTAGCGGTCCGCGAAAGCTCTCGACGTGCGAGGACATATACTCCTCGAGCCGTTTACGGTCGAACTGGTGGGCCTTCCGGACTTCCCGGGTACCGGTGTTCTGATCCTGCCTCGTTGCCAAGTGCTCGTCTCTGCTATTGTTTTGCTTCGACGAAGAAGTCTGGCGCAAGCTCGACACCCGGACTCACCGAGTACGCGCTCAGATCCGTAATACCCTCGCCCTCGATCACCGTGTCGTCTATGCAGAAGTTGCCCGTGAACTCGCGACTCGGTTTGGTCACGATCACGTATGCAGCGTCTGCCATGATTTCGGGTTTACGCGAATGCACTATCAGTTCTTCCCCTCCCAACATTTCGACTGCTGCGGTCGCGATGGTCGTTCTCGGCCAGAGTGCGTTAACGGCGATTCCCTGCTCACGAAACTCACCGGCCATACCAAGCACGCACATACTCATGCCGTACTTGGCCATCGAGTAGGCAACATGGGGAGCGAACCACTTCTCGACCATGTTCAGTGGCGGCGACAGCGTGAGAATATGGGGATTCTCTGACTTCACGAGCCAGGGAAGGCAGGATTTCGACACGAGAAATGTGCCTCGTGCATTCACTTGATGCATCAGGTCAAAGCGACTCATCGCGATCTGTTCAGTTCCAAGCAATGCAATCGCGCTGGCATTGTTTACAACAATATCAATCCCGCCAAACTTCTCTGCACCCTGCCTGACCGCTGACTCCACCGCCTTGTCGTCTCGAATATCACATACCAGGGGTAAGGCTTGTCCGCCCGATTCTTCGATCTCGGCCGCCGCGGTGTGGATAGTACCGGGCAATTTGGGGTGTGGCTCGGACGTCTTGGCCGCGATGACAATGTTCGCGCCGTCAGCTGCCGCCCGTTTCGCAATCGCAAGACCGATACCGCGACTTCCGCCAGTGACAAACAGCGTTTTACCTTCAAGTAATGCCATGAGTTATCCCTACATTCTGAAAATGCCGAACGGCGTCTCGTCATCGCGAGGCCGGTTCATCGCCACCGATATGCCGAGCGATAATACAGTGCGCGTATCCACCGGATCGATGACACCATCATCCCAGAGTCGAGCACTCGCGTAATAGGGGTGACCTTGCGACTCATACTGATCACGAATACTGGTTTCGAATTCAGTTTGCTCTTGCTCGGACCACTCACCGCCACTTGCCTCGAGCCCGTCACGCTTGACCGTCGACAACACGATCGCCGCCTGTTCGCCACCCATGACGGAAATTCGTGAATTCGGCCACATCCAGATCATGCGCGGGTTGTAGGCACGACCACACATCGCGTAGTTGCCTGCACCAAACGAGCCACCGATGACGACGGTGAACTTCGGCACTGTCGCTGTCGCAACGGCATTGACCATCTTCGCGCCTTCCTTGGCTATACCGGCATGCTCAACACGTTTGCCGACCATAAAGCCTGTGATGTTCTGTAAGAACACAATCGGAATGCCGCGACGATTGCAGAGCTGAATAAAATGGGCGCCCTTCTGTGCAGACTCCATGAAGAGAATGCCGTTGTTTGCGACGATACCGATCGGATAGCCTTGCAAATGTGCGAACCCGCAAACGAGCGTTGCGCCGTAGAGCTTCTTGAATTCCTGAAACTCCGAGCCGTCAACAATGCGTGCGATCACCTCACGGACGTCATAGGGAAAACGATATTCGCGAGAGACGATGCCGTACATGTCATCGGCGGGGTACTCTGGGTCCCTGGGTTCACGCACTCGGAGATCGTTACGCCGCGTAATATTGAGATTGGCGACAATCTCGCGCGCGATCATCAGCGCATGGGTGTCATCGTCGGCGAGGTGGTCGGTGACGCCCGAGATCCGTGAATGGACACTGCCACCACCGAGTTCCTCGGCATCGACAATTTCGCCTGTCGCCGCTTTGACCAGCGGTGGCCCGCCAAGAAAGATTGTGCCCTGGTTACGAACGATGATTGCTTCATCGCACATCGCCGGAACATACGCCCCGCCGGCAGTGCACGACCCCATGACAGCAGCGATCTGGGGAATGCCCTTTGCCGACATGCGCGCCTGATTGTAGAAAATTCGCCCGAAATGATCACGATCCGGAAACACTTCGTCCTGGCGCGGCAAAAACGCACCACCCGAGTCGACAAGGTATAAGCATGGCAGATGATTCTGCTCGGCTATTTCCTGCGCGCGAAGGTGCTTTTTAACAGTTAGTGGATAGTAGGTGCCACCTTTCACGGTCGCATCGTTAGCGACGATCATGCATTCGATGTCATTGACGCGACCGATTCCAGTGATGAGCCCGGCGGCAGGCACGTCATCTCCGTAAACTTCCCAGGCCGCGAGTTGAGCGATCTCAAGAAACGGTGAGTCCTCATCTGTGAGCGCATCGATTCGATCCCGGGGCAGCAGCTTGCCGCGCACGAGATGCCGCTCGCGGGATCGCGCGGAACCACCTGTCATGATCTGCTCACGGACTTCTTGCAGATTTTTCGCCAGCGCAAGGTTGGCTTCCGAATTCGAGAGGAAATCGTCGGATTCGCGATCGATCTTGGTCTTAATGACTGGCATTGAATAGCTCACGACCAATCAGCATGCGCCGAATCTCGCTGGTACCGGCACCGATCTCGTATAGTTTGGCGTCACGCAACAGGCGCCCGGCCGGATACTCGTTAGTGTAGCCATTGGCGCCAAGTGCCTGAATCGTCTCACTCGCCATCCATGTCGCTTTCTCGGCCGCAACCAGAATACAACCGGCCGCATCAAAACGCGTGGTCTGCTCACGATCTGCAGCGTGTGCCACCGCATAAACGTACGCCCGACAGCTGTTCATCGCCGTGTACATGTCGGCGAGCTTACCCTGCATCAATTGAAACTCACCGATAGCCTGGCCGAACTGCTTGCGATCGTGAACGTAGGGCAACACGATGTCCAAACACGAACGCATGATGCCAAGAGGGCCGCCGGACAGTACCAGGCGCTCGTAGTCCAGCCCACTCATCAGGATCGCAGCCCCCATGCCTTCCGTTGCAAGCAGATTATCAGCCGGCACCCGGCAGTCCTCGAGCAACACCTCGCTTGTATCGGAACCGCGCATCCCCAGCTTGTTAAGCTTTTGTGGTGTCGTTAAACCTGGGGTACTCCGGTCGACAATGAAAGCGCTCAGCCGACGACTACCAGCCTCGGGATCAGTGACGGCGTAGACAATCAGCACGTCCGCCTGCGGCGCATTCGTGATCCACATTTTCGAACCGTTCAGGACGTACTCATCGCCATCTTTGGTCGCTGTAGCCCGCATGGCCATGACGTCCGAGCCGGCATCGGACTCGCTCATTGCCAACGCACCAAGATGCTCTCCCGATACGAGTTTTGGCAGGTACCCGGTCTTTTGTTCGTCGTTACCCCAGCGGTGCAACTGGTTGACGCACAAGTTCGAATGCGCACCATATGAAAGACCGAGCGATGCCGACGCCCTGCTGATTTCCTCCATCGCAACGACATGTGCGAGATAGCCAAGCGCGGAACCGCCGTACTCTTCCCCAACGGTGATGCCGAGCAGGCCCAAGTCTCCGAGCTCGGGCCACAAGTCCCGCGGAAACTCGTTTTTCTCGTCAATTTCTGCCGCGCGTGGCGCGATCCTGTCTTTAGCAAAGGCACGCACGGTCTCGCGCAACAGGTCGATATCTTCGCCGAGACCAAAATCGAAATCCAACATGATCAACACAGCCTGAGAATCAGACAGCTATTGTCGCTTATGCCAGCCTGCCTGAACAGCACGACCGGGGCATCGCGATCACTATGGCTGATAAAGAGCCGCGACTGATCCGCCAGGATCTTCGATCACGCAAAAACGACCACCGGCGAGCCCGCGCGGGTCGACAATGACTTTGCCGCCATTTGCACCGCAGGCCGCAGCGCTTTCCTCAACATCGTCGACGACAATGTAGATCAGCCATCCGGATGGAAGGTCGGCATTGCTGCCACGCGAGTGACAGACACCCGCTACGCCCGCACCCGACGCTGGCATCTTCATGACGTAATCGCTGTAACCGCCCATGTCGACATCGTCCGTTTCCCAGCCGACGACCGCCTTGTAGAAATCGCGCACTTCAGGCGCATTATCGACCGTCATGTCGATCCAGCCTATCTTGCCAACCTCAACTGAACTACTCATCTCATCCCCCTCGCTATACATTCAGAATCTGCACTTGGTAAACCAAAACTGTGCAATGAGTGAAGCCAAAATCAGATTGACCGGCCATGCAGGGTGAAACAGTCCGGCGGGGCCCAGGGCGTAAGCAAATACTGCATACAGCACGGCGACACCGTAGTACCGCAGTCCTTCAGGCTCTTTGAGTGTCGAGACAATTGTCATCGTCGTCATCAACCAGACGTTGGAATTTTCTTTGTACACTTAGCCTGTATGTATTGCTAGCATAGGCTCACCCGGCCAGTCGGCTATTGAGAGAGAGCTCCGAATGAAGCTTGTCACCGCTATTGTCAAACCGTTTCGCCTCGATGATGTTCGTAACGCATTGAGCGAGGTGGGAATTCAGGGAATGACTGTCAGCGAGGTCAAAGGCTTCGGTCGACAACGCGGGCACACTGAACTCTATCGGGGGGCCGAATACGTTGTCGATTTTCTGCCGAAAGCGAAAATAGAGGTCGCGGTTTCCGACGACCTTGTCGAGCGAACAGTAGAGGCGATCATTGAGAGCGCGAAAACCGGCAAAGTCGGCGACGGCAAGATATTTGTCACGGATATTCACCAGGTCTGGCGTATCCGCACCGGCGAAACTGGCGACAGCGCCCTTTAAGAACCAACAATAACGCTACGCCATCTGTTGAGCTTTTCTGCATAAGGCATCGACGCAAATGCCGGACTTGTCGACGGCAATGTCTCATGCCGCCGGGCCATAGCCGAATCATCGAGAACAACGATTTGCCGGAATAGCGTTGCGGCTTTTTGGCCGTTGAAACAGATCAACCCGATCTCCCGGTGCTCGGCCAGAAATTCTGCAAAATCATTGGCCTCGGCTGATTCGAGCTGGATATCTACGTCCATACTGCCGGGGCGAACAGATTCCGCGAGCACATCCCACAGTGCGATGCCGTACCCAACTAACGCGTCGCAGCGTTTTTGATATGGGCCCTCGGCACCTGTCAGTTCCTGCATGATGCGCCAGAACGCATTCTGCGGATGCGCATAGTATTGCGCCGCCTGCAGCGAGCGTTGCCCGGGCAGGCTACCAAGGATCAGAATGCGCGCATCGTGCCTGGCGACGGGCGGGAAGCCCGTCGACGACTCGATTACAAATCTGGATTTCTCTTCGTCTTGCACAGTTTGTCGTCTCGAAGACATATCGGCCCCGAAGTATAAAGCTCCTGATCAAGGAGGAATCGATGAAATCACTCGCTTGGGTGCTGTTGGTCTCGCTGAGCCTGTCCACCGCCGCAGCCGTTGGCAAGGTCGACAAGGCAGCGTGCGCTGAGGTTAAGGAGAAAATTCGCACGATCGAGTCCAGGATGCGTGCTGGTTACACGCGCGCACAGGGCGAACGATACGAAGAGCGACTACGTGAACTCAAGGCCAAGCGCTATAAACTCTGCCGCTGATCCTGCGTATTGGTCACATCAATACCCGAGCTTCGGATCCACAACATTCAGGAGAGCGTCTCCCGCGACGAATCGCCGCAGGTTTTCCTCCGCAAGGATGTTGTGTCGCATTCGGTTCCCACCACGACCAGCAACGTGGGGCGTGATGATGACATTGCTCATTTGCCACAGCGCATGGTCGGTCGGTAACGGCTCGGGGTCGGTCACATCCAGACCGGCGCCAGCGACTTGGCCGCTTTCGAGCGCTGCGACCAGATCGGCTGTAACGACTGTCTTACCTCGTCCGACGTTTATGAAATAAGCGCCTCGTTTTGCGGCGGCAAAAAAATCACTGTTTATGACGCCGGTCGTTTCCGTCGTCAGCGGTAAAGCGTTGACGATGAAGTCGGCCTCGGCTGCCAGCGCATGGAGCTCACTCGACAGTCCGACGTACTCAACGAAGTCCGGACCCTCGTGTGAGCTTCGACGGGTCCCAATAACACGCATATCAAGGGCCGCCGCGCGGCGCGCCACTTCGGTACCGATACCGCCCAGGCCGACAACAAGCATTGTCTTGCCACCGATGGACTGCATTCGGTCTGTGATGCCTGTCCCACGCAGCCAATCGCCCTCCGGCATTGCTCTGCTATAGGGTGCCAAGCCACGCGCCAGATTCAGCACCATCGCGGTGACATGCTCAGCAATCACCGGCGATGACATTTTCTGCATGTTTGTCAGCACAATACTCTCTTTGGCGATTCGCTCGACGGCAAGGCAGCGCTCAGCTCCCGCGCCATAGATCTGTATCCACATCACTTTTGGCGCCGCCGCCACGATTCGCTCAGAGCAAAAGCCGACGATGGCGTCTGTGTCTGCCGCGTGAGCAATCGCCTCGGCTTCGCTGCGCACCTTAATCAGCTCAACACCAGGAATCGTCCCGGCCACGTTGTCGTACAGGCCGGCAATGTCCCGCACGATAATCTTGCGCGGCGCTTGCCATCCAGGCAGATCCCTGACTGCCACCGCTCCGGCCTCGATGCCGGTCTGTTCCATAAGCTGATCGATCGCAGACTCTGCACGCGACGTGCCTGCGAGCAGCAAACCCAGTGCAAAAAATAACGCACGTGACAAGATCATTCGCATCAAACAGTATTCCCTGACTCTCATTAGAAAGATCAATCTCTGCCAATACTGGTACCGGAGTCAAGCTCCGGTCAGCAATAAAACCCGGGGGTGAGCTGTTACGCTGGGAAGAAGTCGATCGGCTTCGTGGTCGTTATCGCTTCGACGTCCTTCGCTTCGAAGCGGAACAACTTGATGCGCTGCACGAGTTTGCTCTCGAGCTCCGCGTCGCCGAGTTCGCTCGATATGATCTCGCAGAAGGTAACGACACCGTTAGGTGCGATCGTAAGACGCAGAACCAGCTTGCCTTCGAGCGACGGGTCATTACGCAGGGCCCGATTATAAAGCGCAAAAATCGCGCCCTTGTTCTTATCGAAGACCAGTTCGATTTCTTCGCGCGAACGCGATGCCTTGCCGCTTGTTCCCGTACGACGCGCGCCACCGGCCGGTCCGATGCCTGCAACGGGATTATCGACCTTTGTTGTGGAGCGACCGGCGATTCCAGTGCCGCCCGTATTTCGGCTCATATTGGCCGTATTGATACCGCCAGACGCGGTTCCGACCTTGGATGTGATCATCGAACGCTCGTTACGCGCTGCCTCACCAACCGAGGCTGACAAATCGCGATTGTCGGCCACCCTGGCGAGCAGTTCCTGATCCACAAGGTCGGCCAGATCTTCGGCGAATGGCATCAGTGCTGCCTGTGCCTGCTCCCTTGCGATCTCTGCCAGGTCCGGTTGTGGTTCGGGCTCAGGTTCAGGTTCCGGCTCGGTCTCAACGACTTGCTCAGGCTCCGGATCATCAGGCTCAGGCTCGGGCTCTTCCTCCACAACCGGTGGTGGTGGCGGTGGGAGTGGTCTTTCTTCGAGCAGCAACTGCGCTATGCGCGGTGGAATTTCTATAATCTCGTCAGGATCCGGCTCTGGCGTTGGAATAAATGGCCAGACAAGGCCCAGCACGGCCACGATCAGGAATACTATTCCAAGCAGTCGCTGGTACTTGCGTTCCTGACCTTCGTGCGAAGTCCATGGCAGGACGTACTCTCTATAGAACGGTAGATCCAATTCCGCTGCTCCTAAGCTATCCCTGCATTCCTACCGCGATGCCTGCAGATCGCCGAGCTTATCCGAGCTCTTCTGCAATACGGCCAGCGATATTTGCCCATAATCCGATTCCGTACACGTCGCCATGACTTTCTTCAGCAGTCGATACGGTATGTCCTTGTCGCCCATGATCGTGACTTCACGACCTGCGATGTCCTCCTGTGCTTCGCGCCGCAAGACACGATCATTCTGTGATTTCAGTGCCTCACGCAACTGTGGTATGTCGTTGCCCTGGATCGCCAAGACGTCGGCTACCTTTGCAATCGGCGTGCCCTGCACAATGATGTCTGTCTCGCCGATCAGAATGACGACGGTCTCTTTCGCCTTTTCTTCGGCGATCGATTCAGGCAACTGCAGGTCCTTGGCGTTCGGCAGCGTCTGGACATCCGACGAATTGACGAGCAGGAAAAACACGAGAATCGTGAAGATGTCCATCAACGATACGAGATTAAGTGCACCGGCGCCTCTGTGGCGCTTATGGTGCTTGTCCATTCGTTTTGCGCGTGCTGACTTAACCATGGCTTAAGCACCTCCAGCGAGGACCGGCGCATCGCCAATCGAAATGTCCGGGAACAAATCGAAACGCACGATTGACTCGCCATCGATTTCTTCCTCGACGCGGACGCGGTCCATGACTTGCACGAGCGTGTCATAAGCAATATCCGACTCGAACAGGATTGCAGCATCGCTCTTGCTCGGATAACGGTCTTTGAGCTCTGACAGCTTGACGCTCAAGGCCTCGTAATCGTACTCACCTTCCTCAGAGTTCGGGTAAATACCCAACAAGCCCTGATTGCGGTCGCCGACTTCTATCTTGTCCTGACGAACGATGATTTCCAGTTGAAACGTCTGGTCCTGCGGTTCCACGGGCTCGGTTGAGGAGCCTGGCAAATTCAATTCTAGAATTGTCAAACGCGAGAATACCGCGGTAATCAGCAGGAACGGAACCAGAATCACCATCAGGTTCATAAATGCCGTGATGTTGAGTTCGGCCGTA
>Ga0255052_10000047_pt1 | contig 78532 bp, 66 predicted proteins | sample JV7_2_21_MG_FD_188632 | JGI IMG/M metagenome (GOLD analysis project Ga0255052, IMG submission 188632) | Seawater microbial communities from Jervis Inlet, British Columbia, Canada - JV7_2_21 | ecosystem: Environmental > Aquatic > Marine > Inlet | place: Canada: British Columbia | collected...
TACCAATTGGCCCATGTAGCCAGCGAGCAAGGTATAATTGCAGTTGAAAACATTATGGAGATCGATGCAACCATGGACTATGGCGCGATCCCCAGCTTCATTTACACCGACCCGGAAATCGCCAGTGTGGGGTTAAAACCGGAGGAAGCCGTTGAAAAAGGCATAGATATCATCGAAGGCAAAGCCACCTTTAAGGGCAATGCAATGGCCCATGCGATTGAGCAAACCAGCGGTTTCGTTAAAACAGTCATAGACAAAAAGACTCTTAAAATTCTTGGCCTGCATATGTTCGGCCCCCATGTTACAGAATTGCTCCCAGAGGCAGTGACCATGATAAAAATGGGCATGACTTTGGCGGATGTCAAAAATATCATCTATCCCCATCCGACATTGTCCGAAACAGTTAAAGAGAGTGTGTTGGCTGCAGTAGGCGAAGCCATCCATGCCTGATAAATTTATAAAAAGCCCAATGCCACGCTTCCCCATGTCCGTATCTTAGGGCCATAGTCCCATAGGTGTTTTAATTTATTTGAAATTTTTCTCCAACGATGGTTATCCCCAACCATGTTTAGATTGACAGATCGCTAAAATTCGAATATTTATTTGTGATAAACCGATCGAGCTTCACACTTATGATTTCATGAAGACTCGCCTTTGGCGTAGGGCAAATAAAATCTTTCGAAAAATAAAGACACGAAACTTAAACAAATGTTAAATTGAGAGGAGATTTCAATGTATCAATTAAACGAAAAGGAGCTTTTGGTTAAATCATCAACGTATGCAGTACAGAGAGAAAAGCTTTTTATACCGATTTGTGTTTATAAAAAAATTGCCGGCAGAACCTCAAAAGCGGATTACCAGGCCATACCGACCGGACCGGATGGTATAGCCCCGGAAGAGCATTGTGGTTTCGGCGATTCTGAAGAACAAGCCCTGAAAAAATGTCTTGAATTGATAAAAGATGTTGACGATAAAACCATTAGAAGTTGGTTTTTTCAAAAACCAAATCTTGATAAATCAGAGAAGCAGGTTAATCCTTTATCTAATGAAGATGATTCCATCCAATCCATGTTATCTAAACTGGACAAGCTGCGGAAGACCTCTGAGGGTGATATCGGCCTTCAAAATCCGGTAGTTAAGGAATGATACCTATACAAATTCTATTTTCCTAGTGACCCATGCCCTCTTATTTTATCCTTAACCCCATAATCATACTAGGCGGAGGTGTCATCGATTGTTCAACCGCTTATCATCTCCAAAGATGAAATCGATGAGAGTGTGGCCATTATGGACCGGGCTTTGGAAGTTGCAGATTCTTCTACAGAATAATACGTAAACAAAATGAAAAGATGTTGTATGACAGCGTTTACTTAAATTTCCTAGCGCATCTCGTTTGCTTCATCGGACACCTTCCTTTTTTTAAACCACTTCAGTCTTCTCATTGCTGAATCCTTATAGAAACTGTCCCTATCGCCTGCTTTTTTAATTATCAAATTCAACCATTCCCGGGATTTGTTCCAATTTTTATTATCCCAGTAGGCCTGAGCAATTTGGTATCGAAAAGCCTGCAATGTTGACACATTTGGATGTTCTTTCTCAAATTGGTTAAAAGTTACCAACAGCTGTGGCATGTAATTTGAAAAACTCTGCCGAATCCCATAACTGTTTCCATGTTCTTTCCAGCCCAACAGTGTGCGCATTTTCCCTTGGTATGCAATACGAGATGCTGATGAATTCGGAAATTCTTGGATGACTTTATCATACCACTTAACCGCAGCTTCAACACGGGGCATCAAACTGGTGTCGATTGTTAATCTATAACCTGTTCCTTTAGACCAAAAATCTCCATGACTTAAATATAATTGAGCAACCACATTTTTAATAGGCTCTTTTTCAATACTTCCAATTATCTCAGCAAGTCCTTTAATTCGATCTTTAACTAATTTCGCTTCTTTGGTCTCGGGATATTTTGTAACAAGTTCTCGCCAAGACTTGAGAGCCGTGCTGATTTTCTTTTCCGTGTATGCAATCAAACCCAACAGATAATAAGCTTGTGCCTTTTCGGTAATTGATGTATTGCTGAATATGATGTTAATCAGTTCCGCTTTTGATTCTCTTACCAAGCCGTGTTCGTTGAGCATTTCCGCTTTTTGGTTGGAAGCGCCAAAAACATTAAGAGCAGGAAGAAGTAATAGAAACAATAGGATGATAAGAATAACTCTTTTCATATTTCCTCCGATTATTCTTTAATGACCTAACATTAAACCCCAACTGGCGAAAGCTCAAACAAAATGAAAAGTGAAACCATTGATCTGTTGCTTTTCAAATAATTTTTTCATCTTCCAATTTTAACAGCTGATCTTCAGTATATCCCAGAAGATGGCTATAGATTTCTTGGTTATTCTGTCCCAATAACGGTGCAGAAGTGATTGTCGTCTTGGTATGCCTGAGTTTGACAGGACATGCCAGTTGCTTGAAAGCGCCTTTTTCAGGATGGGTGGTTTCCACGACCATTTCCCTTTCCAAAAGATGCGGATCTTCCAAAAGTTCAACACTATCTAGAACCATCCCGCAAGGAATCCCATTTGCGATAAATTTTTCCATGACTTCTTTTTTTTCTTTGCCGGAAGTCCAGTGCGTAATCATCTGATCCACCTCATCCCTGTGCTTCCAGTAACGGTCTGCACTGCGTTCAAACCCTTTAGCGTGGGCCATTTCGCTTCTGCCTATCACTTGACAGAGATTCACCCACTGTTCAAGGATAATCGCTCCGATGACCACATATCCGTCCTTTGTTGGGTAGGTATCCCATGGACAGAGACCGGCATAACGGCTTCCAATTCGCGAAATCGGTTTCCCCGTATGGTAGTGCGCCTGGTAAGCTGAACGTAAAAGGTTGACAATTGAATCCTGGAGGGACACCTCGACGAACTCACCCTTCCCCGTTTTTTCACGATTATATAAAGCAGCGAGAATACCTATAACGAGATTCAATCCTCCTCCAACATCTCCAATGGATGGGCCACATCTAGCAGGCGGGCGGTCAGGGTATCCATTGCAACTCATTGCCCCGCCCATGGCCTGGGCAATGATATCAAAGGAAGGGTAATCCCTATATTTCCCGGAGAGTCCATAACCTGTAAGCGAGGCGTAGATGATCCTCGGGTTGATTTTTTGAAGGATTTCGTAACTCAGACCCAATCTGTCCATTGTACCCGGCAAAAAATTTTCCACCACTACATCAACCAATTTCACCATTTTCTTAAATATTTCTATACCTTTGTCGCTTTTCAGATTTAGAGTGACACTCTTTTTATTGGAATTTAACATCAGAAAATACCAGCAATCCCCCTCTTCTCCTTCTCCGAGAAACAGCGTGCGACCGCGTTCACCGACAATCGGCTTTTCAATCTTGATTACCTCCGCCCCAAGGTAAGCTAGGTGCACGGTACAGCTGGGGCCGGCTTCCAACTGTGTCAGATCGAGTACCCTAACATCTTCTAAAGCACTAGCCATTTTAAAATCTCCATGACATTCGTTGTTTCCAGGTTATGTTGTCCGGTTTACATATTAGTCCTCAAGTTTAGCACCCTCAATTGGGCACGGTTCCGCATCTGGTGTAGGGTAAATAAAATTTTTTGGAAAAACAATGAGACAATCAGTTTGAACCGGTATCCATAAAGTAATCACCGTGCACAGGCACGCGATGGTCTGGTTTCTTTTGTAATATCAGTTGCCTCTGGAATGCTAACTCTTAAAAGGTTTTGTGCCGTTGTCAAAGAAATCATCATCAATTTTTTCCAGAAAAATTTCTTTTTACCCTATGCCTGATGCGATTTTCCTTACCGTGTCAAGAATTTAAAAGTCCGGAAACTGTTCGGGTTCAAACCCTTCCGCGGTATTTAAACAGCAACACCGTATTCTTTTTTGATAAACTTCAGATTCTCTATTGCATTGTCATATTTCGTCTTGCCGTAATTGTAATAGTCGAATTCGATTTTTGAAATATTGAGTTGAATCAGACTCCACAAAAACCAGTAAATGTCAGGGAATGGTTTAAACAGATCGATATGATACAGCACGTGGTCGAATTGATAACCTGCGCAATACTCTTCAACAATCTGTTTTTCCGCTTCCCGCGGGACAAGAATTTCCTGAAACATGTCCCCAATATCGTAATACTTTGGCGCCATCCCTGCATACTCCCAATCGATGATATACATGAGCGCATCGTATTTGTGCACCGCATCTTCGTTTATGAGTATAAAATTGTCCGCCAGCAGGTCATTGTGGCAGGGAGTATATTCTGATTCGGGAATATTGATAATACTTGACAGCTTGATGAGCCGCTCTATGGTGCCTGCGATGTCGAATTCCAGATAGTCAACCTTGAGCCGGTTGAGTATGGCTGACATCCTCATAACCTCAACCAGGGGATTGAAAATCCGTCCAAAATTCACGCCGCTTGTGTGAATTTTTCGAATCGGTTCAACGATTTTTGTGTAGAGCGAATTGTCCAAAAAGTGATCGTTTGTCAGAACAATGGCGTCATCGATGAATTCAACGATGGTAACGCCCTTCTCCGGCATATATTTAATGATATTTGACGATACGCCGATTTTTGCCATTTCCCGGATCGCATGGGCCTCATAGTCGCGGTTGATAAAAAGATCGGTTTTATCACCGTAAATCCGAACTGTGTAATCGCCTTTTTCCGACTGAATTCGGTACAATTTATTGGTTATCCCGCCGCTTAGCTGCGTGATACGGACATCAGTACCCTCCCATTCGGGCAAAAGTTCATAACAGACTTCCGTGGTGAATTCCTGGTCCAAAAGACGCGTTGCCGTGCACATTTCGATTTCCCCTTTTTCGATTTAAAACGGTTCATACAGTCAGTTGCCGGCCCGACAACCGGCTAAACACTCGTCGCGATCATTTTACCGATGCTGCCAGCCTAAACTCAGTGCTGTTTATTTGGGAAAAAATATAACGGGGGGTATGATCTGAGTCAATCCCTTTTTTTCGTTTATAGATCTACGCTGTATCGATTTTTCTCGAATTTGGATACCCGTTTGCGACCGGTATGCGTATTCGAATAATATCGAACTCTAATTGATCGTAAACAAAATGAAAAGTAAGAAAATATTTTCATTTTGTTTACCCTTCGGGAAAGCCGATGCCACCCCATTTTCTGAGTTGCCATAGGCTCGCGGTAGACGACTACAGCTTCGCTCTTGGACGCTTTGTCGTAGCGAAGCGGAGATCCCGCTATCGGGGAAACTGGAGCCCTCCTCCAGAGGCGGATCTTCGACCTCGACTTTCGTTCAATTAAGGTCGAATACCCGGCGCTTTACATAAAAAAACTTGACAGCATGTTGTTCACCAATGTAGTCAAACAGAGCAAAAATAAAATTAATACGAGACACAAACCGACTCAAAAATGTTTTTTGCCCAAATTTGCCGGATTTTTTTGGCAAACAGGTATTTGGCTTGTCATTTGGTTTCAAGAATTGTTAAGGTCATGTTTTTGCAAAATCGGCGAACTAATGTCGTTTCTAAATCATTGTCGGCGGACCATCATCTTGGCGCCTTTTAGTAACTCCATTAGTTGTAGCACCATTAGACTGTTATACTTTTGTCAAACGGGTTGGATGTTAACCCAAACACCATGAAAGGAGACAGGTAAAATGAAAAGACGCGATTTTCTCAAAAAAGCAAGTGTTGGAGCTGCTGCAGTGGCAGCCACAACGGTAAACGCGCCCTTTGTGCACGCGGCAAAAAAAACGACCATCAAGTGGAGGATGCAAACGTATGCCGGTCCTGCCCTAGCGGCGCATGTCTGCAAACCGGCAATCGATGCGTTTAACAAGGTTGCCAATGGCGAGATGGTGATTGAATTGTACAATGCCGATCAGCTGGTGCCCACGGTTGAGCTGTTTAGAGCCATGCAGAAGGGGACAATTGACGCGGTCCAGAGTGATGATGACTCCATATCGGCGCCTGTCGATGTGTCTGTGTTCGGTGCTTACTTCCCCTTTGCGTCACGCTACTCGCTGGATGTTCCCGTGCTGTGGAACTGGTTAGGGCTGAACGAAATCTGGGAGGAAGCCTTCTCCGAAGTGAAAGGCGTCACCTGGCTGAGTGTTGGGGCCTGGGACCCATGCAATTTCGCTACCGTAAAACCGATCCGACACCTTGAAGACCTCAAGGGACTGAGAGTGTTCAGCTTTCCCACCGGAGGCAAGTTCATGCAACAATTCGGCGTAGTCCCGATGGCCCTTCCCTGGGAGGACATTGAGATGGCCGTTCAAACGGGTGAACTGGACGGTGTTGCCTGGTCCGGCATCACCGAGGATTATACTGTGGGATGGGCGGATGTCACCAAATATTATCTGACCAATCCCATATCCGGTGCCTGGGCGGGTTCGTATTATGCGAACTCCGATTCATGGAACGCCCTGCCGGAGCACCTGAAGACGTTGTTCCGTCTTCAAATGGACAGTTCGCACTACTACAGGCAACACTGGTACTGGTGGGGTGAAGCGCACTACCGCACCAAGGGCGGGAAACTGGAGCTCACCTCTATCCCCGCCGAAGAGTGGAAGGTCGTGGAAGATGCCGCACTCAAATTCTGGGACGAGACTGCCAAAAAGAGCCCCAGGAGTGCCAAGGTGATAAAAATACTCAAAGAATACGCCCAAACCATGAAAGACGCCGGTCCTCCCTACCGGTACTAATGAATTGGGCATCAAGCGTTTATTGTAGCATCGCGGTGGCCTTCCCTGGCTTTGAAGTAGAACCGGCCAGGGAAGGTAAACCTCTAAAACCCCGAATTAAAACTTCATTGAGCGATTTATTACTTAGAGACGTGCCGAGATATTAAGGCATAAGGGTCCACGAAAACCACAGGCCCGCCTCCGGCGGATCGAGGATTATTCGCGAATCGCTTCTGCATAATGGATTCGGTGCAGATTGTGTAAAAAATCGCTCAATTTAGTTTAGAGGAACCAACGGAAAGGGGCTGAAATGCCTAAAGCAGTAAAAATCTTCGTGCAGTATATTGATGCAACGAACAAGGTGGTCGGAAGGTTCGCCATGTATCTGGTCTTCGGTATGATCGGGATCCTGTTGTTCGAGTCCATATCCAGAACCATCTTCGATAAGCCGCACATATGGGTCGTGGAGCTGGCACAGTTCACGATGGCCGCTTATTACCTGCTTGGCGGCGGGTACTCCATGATGCTCAAAGGGCATGTTAGAATGGATCTCCTTTATGGCCGGTGGTCTGTGAAGAGACAGGCTTTGGCTGATGTTATTACCAGTCTCTTCCTGATGTTCTACCTGGTGTTTCTCCTCGTCGGCGCCTATTCCAGCATTGAATACGCTGTAATGTACGGGCAAAGAAATCGATCCGTGTGGGCACCGCTTTTGGCTCCCATCAAGATTATTATGGGGACCGGCATCCTGCTGATGCTGTTACAGACAATAGCGACATTTTTCAAGGACCTGGCAAAGGCGAGAGGGGAGAAGATATAACATGAGTTATGAACTGATTGCGATACTGATATTCTCCTCGATGCTGCTCATGCTTCTCACCGGGCAACGTGTCTTCGCCGCGATTGGCGGTGTCGCCACTCTTTTCGCTCTTCTTCTGTGGGGGAAAGGTGGCGCAGAGATGCCGTTCAACGCAAGCTTTGCGTTGCTGAACTGGTACCCGCTTCTGACCCTGCCACTGTTCATCTATATGGGGTATATGTTTTCCGAATCAGGAATAGCCAGTGATCTCTACAAAATGTTTCATGTTTGGATGGGCCCAGTCCATGGGGGTCTCGCCATCGGAACCATGGGCCTGATGGTCGCAATATCAGCTATGAACGGGTTAAGTGTGGCCGGCATGGCAATTGGCGCTAGTATCGCCATGCCGGAAATGCTTAAACGAAAATATGACAAGGTCATGGTTACGGGCGTCATCCAGGCGGGCAGTTCCCTGGGCATCATGGTCCCGCCCAGCGTGGTTCTAGTTCTTTATGGAATGATTGCCAGGCAGTCAGTAGGCCAACTATGGCTGGCCGGCGTTTTCCCCGGCCTCCTGTTGGCAGGCTTGTTTATCGTATACATCGCTATTAGATGCAAACTTCAGCCGCATATGGGACCGACGTTATCCTTAGAAGAGCGGCAGCAAATAAGCTGGGGGCAGAGATTTCGGCTGCTCAGGGCCGGGATCATTCCCCTTGTCATTATTTTTTCCATGACGGGGCTGTTCTTGATGGGAATCACCAGTCTCGTCGAGTGTTCTGCAGCCGGTGCGGCTGCAACGACCCTTGCCGCCATCGTCAAAGGCCGGTTAACGCGACAGGTACTGGAAAACACTCTACGTAATACGCTGAGCGTCAGCTGCATGTTTATGTGGGTTATTCTGGCGGCCCTTTGCTTTGGCGCCGTCTTTGACGGCCTTGGCGCTGTGCATGCGATAAAGTCTTTGTTTCTCGAAAGGTGGGGCCTCAGTCCGTGGGGCGTGCTGGTCATGATGCAGTTGTCCTACATCCTGATGGGCATGTTTCTAGACGATACGGCCATGCTCATCATAGTTGCGCCGCTGTATGTCCCCCTGATCATCGGTCTGGGGTTCAACCCGATTTGGTATGGTGTTCTCTATACCATCACCTGCCAAATTGCGTATATGACGCCTCCCTTCGGCTACAACCTGTTCCTCATGAAGGCGATGGCTCCTAAAGAGGTGACGCTGGCGGACATCTACCGTTCGATCATACCCTTTGTGCTGGTTATGTGTGTCGGCCTGGTTATCGTCATGCTGTTTCCCCAGATTGCCCTATGGTTACCCAAATTATATTTTGGGTAATGAAGTCGGCAAGTAGCGATAAAGCCTGCCGAATGTCGATATCTTCGCTTCGTTTCGACAAACTACGCGGAATGCGCTCGCTGTTTCGGTTCAATTAAATCAAACCGTTTTTCGATCCCCCGGATGATTATTAGGGCCGACTAAAATCGAGCAATGATTTTTTGGCTGGATCTGGCCTTTTCCGAAAGGATCTCAAACTCTTCGCCTGCTTCACCCTCAGCAATCCCCGCAGAGACTGAAAAGGTAGGTCCCGCAGAGTGGGTTCCATCCCTTGCCTCGGCCTGAATATCACCCAACCCTTGTGCCTGGAGATCTCTGGTGAAATCATCCAGCATACGCTCGGCGACCTGGCGGCCTGTTCGGGGTAGGACAGTCGCAATCTGATTCGTTCCGGTCCGGATTGAGGTCCCCACATGGCGAAAATGCTTATTAATACTTTCCGCAAGAGATCGAATGATCTCCTGCGTCTTCGTGTACCCCAGTTTTTCGTTCAGCTCATAGAGGTCGTTCAGGGTAAACACGACGGCAGAAATGCTTTCGTGAGGTTCTTTTGGCTTCAAATCCTTCTCGTAGATATTCATAAAACTCTTATTTGAATGCAGCCCCGTCAATTCGTCCTGAAAGCCTTCCAGGCTTTTGACAAATTCGTCGACCATAGGGTGGTCCAGCTGATCCAGTTCACTATAGTTCCCCTGAAAAATGATCCGGCCGTCATAGAGAACGAGTATGCGATCTGAAATGAAAAAGACGTCAGGAATTTCGTGGCTGATCATAATCGTGGTGAATTCAAATTTCTTCTGGTTTTGTGCTATCATGCTCAGGATAGCATTCTTCCGGATCGGATCCTGGCCTGCAGTCGGTTCGTCAAAAAGCACTATTTTAGGGTCCGTAATGAGGGCACGAGCCAAAGCCACCCGCTTCTGCATACCGCCCGAAATTTCAGACGGGTATTTGTAAGGGACTTCGGAAAGTTCCAACTGCTCCACTTTCTCCTTTACCTTAATCTCAATTTCTCTCTTGCTCAATTTCGTCGTTCGTTGGAGCGGCAGAGCGACATTTTCAAAGACCGTGAGTGAATCAAAAAGGGCATTGTTCTGAAAAAGGTAGCTGAACTGGCTCCTTAACTGATCCAATTCTTTCTTGTTCATCTCCTCTATGGGCTTGCCACGAAACAGAATAACTCCTTCGGTTGGTGAGAGCAGGCCGATGATGTGTTTGAGAAGTACGCTCTTGCCCGTGCCACTCTTACCAATGATCGTCGTCACATGATTATCATATATTTTCAAGTTTATCTTATTTAGGATCGTCCTGTTGTCGAAACTCTTGGTGACATCCTTAAATTCGATCAATACCTCTTCCATGGCTATCGCTCCCTATTAAAGGATAGGTCATTCCTTACCGATCATGTGTTTAAATGCCTCAATCAAAATTCAGGATTTCATTCTGAATTTCCTTTTAATTCCATAATTTCTCTTTCCAACTCTGCAATCCTAAAATGAAGTGATTTTATATCGCTGGCGAAAGAAGTTAGAAGAGAATTAAGCCAGCCAGGAAATTCTTGAGATAGATTTCTTAATTTTTCATACCTTAGGATGAAGATTTTAACTTTTGTTTTTGCTTTTGCTGTAGCCGTTCTATGAAAGCCGGATAAAAAGGCAATATCGCCCAGGATGTATGGCGGTCCAATTTCGTTGAGTATTAGATTTCCATCCTCGCTTTTTGTTGATATCTCTACCGCACCTTCCGTCAAAAAAAAGAGGTCCCTGCTCGTGTCCCCTTTATGGATAAGGACTTCTCCTGGTTCGTATGTTCGGCTCTCAATCAATGTATTTAATTCCATTGATATGCGCAATTCGGTTTGTCTTTCGACCAGTTCGGTGGATAATGTCCGTCTAAAACCAGAGAGTGGCTTCAACAGGCTCTCAGCATCACCACTGCCTGTGAGCTCTTTTTCATCTGAGACCTTTGAGTTACCGGGATGATACTGAGAAACTTCCTCTGACCCTAAGCTATAGCCACACGCGCGGCATTCTATGGAGTTATCCGTGAGTTCAGCCTGACATTTTGGGCATTTCATCTTCGATATCTCCTAACTTAATTCTAAAGCCATAAATCATCCTTATTTTCAGGGATGTTCTGTCTCTTTCTGTGGTGAACTTACACTTTAACTAGCCCTCTTCACGCCTGACCAACCTTTTTCCGTAGGATTTGGAGCATCTTTTCCGGCGAATTTTTCTTTAGGATATTCTTGAACTGACTGCGGTAGTTCTTGACCAAGCTTACGCCCTCGATCGTAAGATCATATACCTTCCACTCCCCGTTCTTCAGGATCATCTTGTAGTGTAGCGGGATCTCCTTGCTCTGCGAAATGATCTTGCTCTGAACTTCGGCCTTCTTCTCTGAGAGCATGCTCTCTTTAGTAAAGACCACTTTTTCATTCGTATACTTCATGAGCCTGTCTATGTAAATATTTCCAAGGAGTCTGCCTATCAAAAGAGCAAATTCCTTCTGCTGGTCCGGCCTCAGCTTTTTCCAATTCCGTGAGAGTATCATCTTCGAAAGCTCATCAAAATCAAAACCCCGCTCTATGATTGACCAGACTCTCTCCTCCTTTTGTTCTTTGGCGGATTCGGCTTTCAATTCTGGATCGCGTAGGACATCGAGCACCATGTTAATTTGCATTTGAACTGTATCCATCGGTGCCGCAGCATTAGCCTGTAGTGAGAAAAGCAATAACACCATAAAAAAGAAACAAAAGCATCTAATACTTCTTCTCATGACGACATCCTTTCTTTCATCGATTTTTTGAATAGTCTAGCCTCTTTTAGACAGGATTAATCCTACTTTCAAAGGGTTTATCCAGTCCGATATTTTTATTTCTGTGAACTGTTACTCTTTTTTGACATCACCGAAAGCATATTTCCCTATGAGCTCCCCAATATCAATGGGTGATTCGGTCTCCGTGATGGTTTCACCAGGTTTTAGGAGGTCCCCACCGCCCCCGGCGTCGATGCCGACATATTTGTCGCCAATAAGGCCGGCTGTTTTGATCGACGCAATGGCATCATCGTAAACCTGTATGTCCTTTTTGATTTTCAGTTCCACCACGGCCACCTGGTCTTCCTGATCCATCCTGAAACTTGCCACCTGTCCTATCTCCATGCCGAGCATCTCTATGGGATTGCCTACTTTCAGGCCGGAGACCGAGTTGAACCTGGCATAAAGGGTGTAGGAGTCCTCCCCAAAAAGGGAGGCTTTTCCTAGTGTTGCAGCCATATATCCCACGGACACCAGTCCGATGAGGACAAAAATTCCCGCAATCGTTTCATTTGAATATTTTTTCATTCCCTGCTACCTCCGCGTCTCGCACTTAAATCGTCCGATGATTTTTTTTTGTAATGCACCTTCCATGGCTTCCTACAAGAGAAAATAGGTAACCACATAGTCTCCCACCAGGATGAGGGCGCAGGAAACCACGACCGCCGATGTGGTGGAAAGCCCCACAGCCTTGGCCCCGTAACTGTCTTTTCGCATGTGCGCGAAATAACCCTTGAAGGAGCAGATGGTGGAGACAATGACGGCAAAGACCACCGCCTTGACAAAACCGCCGTTGATGTCTTCCATCCCCACGCTGGATTGTACCCGGTAGAAGTAGGTGCCGGAATCAAGACCGAGAAGCATAACACCACTGATGTATCCGCCGATTATACCGATGATGTCGAACAGTGCGGTCAGCAAAGGAAAACTGATTATGGAGGCGGCGAGCCTCGGGCTGATCAGATACCGCAGCGGATCAATGCGCATAGTAGAAAGGGCGTCGATCTGCTCTGAGATCCGTTGGATGCCGATCTCCGTGGTCATGGAAGAGCCTGCCCTGGCGGTAATCATGATGGCCGTGAGTACGGGCCCCAGTTCCCTGACAAGCGATAAGGCCACTGCAGAACCGAGTACTCCTGCTGAACCGAATTTGGCCAGTGTGTGATAGAGCTGGAGGCCCAAGACCATGCCCGTGAAAAGCCCGACCAGCATCACAATATTGGCGGATTTGGCCCCGATATAGTAAATCTGTTGAATTATGCCTGGCACCTGCCTGGGGCGGAAAATCCTCAGAAATGCCCGGCTGAGAAAAATAGCCACGGCACCGAGTTCATCGACCCAGCCTAGAGGGGCCCTGCCTAGAGTGGAGATAGGCGACGAGAAAATTCCTTTTTGCTCCGAAGATTTCATTTCCATATCGTTGATTCTCCATTGACTATTTATTGCGAAATTTCGACTCTTTCGGAAAATGAGATTTAACTAACTGAAATCACTTGATATTATAAAATTTTGGAGATACTCAAAACCAAATGCCGGTGTGAAACGGTTTTCATCACCTCCTGGAAAAGCCACTCACCGAACTACACCACACGTTTCGGCAGAACGGGCAGAATTATCGCCGTCTATGAGCAGGACAATTTTGTTCAATGTGGTTTCATTTTTTTTTACCATAATATCTCTTTATTTTCGATTTTAGCATATATACTCAAGTTTCGCACCTGACATTTTAAGGAAAGGCGCATCAGGCATAGGGCCCCTTTGGGGGTGCGAAACTTGAGTATATACCGAAGAATAATGTGTCAATTTTGATCAGTAGTAATACCAGATGGAATTATAATCAGAAATGATTTCACCGTGAGATTGGAGCTTTTTGAGATATTTATAAATGGAGACATCTGTATAGACATAAGTATCCGCAAGGGCCAGCTTTTTTTCCCAGGGATGAAATTCATAGACCCGTCGCCCATCGGGGAGTATGGAGATAACATCATGGTTCTGTGCGGCACGAAGGTAGTTTTTTCCCAACCGAGGAACATTGAAGACGACTTCATCGGTCCTGACAGTGCCAGGCATCAACCTGGCTTCCTCTTTCTGTTCCTGTAGCAATCTGGGAATAGGGACCCGAAAATCCTCGGTCTCTTCTTTCCCTTTTGCGCTGAAAGTGTAGTAGGGGGTAACACCAATCAAGCGCAACTTGTGACGCAGCAGTGAGGCTTCAAATTTGCGGGAATTGTAAAATGTATACACGAGCTGGTTGTAAACTTCAATCCCATGGCTTCTGAACTTTTGAACAGCGTCCATGGACTGCAGCGTGATTTCATAAGGGTGTTCAAAGTGTGTGACAATAAGGATCTCTCTTTTCCCGGGAATGTGGAAATGACTCACATCTTTAACCAGCGCTTCGGTAATCCTCTGCGGGATTGTTACTGGGGTTCGGGAACCGATTCTGATCCGTTCAACGTGTTTCATCCGGGAAAGCTTGAACAAGAGATTTTCAATTTTTTCGTTGGATAAAAGAAAGGGATCCCCTCCTGTGATCAGCACCTCGTTAATCTCAGGAGTATTGGCGATCCAGCCCAGGGCTTTGTCCAGTTTGGATGTGGGAAGGGTGGCGGAGTGGGAATGAATATCTTCGATCTCCCAGTTTCTCTGGCAGTAGACACATATCTGAGGACAGGTCACAACAGGTTTGATGATGGCAATTTGAGGGTAACGCCGCGTGATCCCTTCGATTGGAGATGTGTCCTGTTCCAGCATGAAATCCAGGGAGCTTTCGTCATGCGTTCTGTGTTTGAGTAGTGTTTTGATATAGTGTGTGCATGGTATCACCTGGGCACGGATGGAATCGTCTCTTCCTTTCCCTGGAACATAGTCCATTAAAGAGAGATAGTAGGGAGTGATTCCGAAGGGGATTTTGTGCTTCTGAGTCAGTTTGACGGCATGATATTCCTCCTCAGTCAGATGAACCAGGTCTCTGAGTGTGTCCGCATCTTTAATCGTGTGGCGGAGCTGCCATCTCCAATTGATCCATTCAAAATCCGTCGCCTTGAAATATCGAAGGATCCGATGTTTATTTTTATACCTGCGGCGTTTGGCATCATCGTCTAATCCGCAGGGATAGCGGTCGATGAATTTTTTTGCATCCCTGGCCATTTTTGAAAGGGAGGTCGATCTCAATTTTGCGGCTTTAACACCGCTGTGCTTTAAAAAGGCAGGAACACTTTTTGGATACACATCTGCATCTCCCGATATCCCGCGTAAAAGATGATTCAGTTCTGCAAAAAAACCTGGAGATGGTTTTATAATCGCCTTTTTGCTTCCTTCATGGATAATGTCATTCATATATTTAAGAAAACTGAAATCGGAAAGAACCTCACTGCGGTTCGATATAATCCCTCGAAAAACTCCTATGGAATCACGCGTGAGCACCCATTTGAGTGAGGGGATTTCCGGTGTGTCTTCAAATGTGCTTATCAGCCTCTTAGTTAAGAATTTTCTTATCCTTTTTCGTTTTTCCTCCAAATGGTTATCTGAGACCATAATGGTTTTAAGGGGAGGAATCTGGTCTAAAATTCTTAGCAGTTTATTTTTAAGTCTGACTTCCATGACTCTCTTTAGGGATCGTATCCCGAATTATTCTGTTGTGAATAGTAGTAAGAGTATCTCGTTTAGATTTATTGTACCATGACTGATATGAAAAATTCAATTCTCACCGGATGTTTACATTTCATATGATATCATCAGTCCGGTCTATTTGACTCAAGTTTCGCACCCCCAATGGGGTACGGTGCCGTTGTCAAAGCGTTCATCATAAATTTTTCCAGAAAAATTTCTTTTTACCTTATGCCTGATGCGGCTATCCTTAAAATATCAGGTGCGAAACTTGAGTATTTGATTTGATAAGAAATCCCTTTTCGAGAGCGGGATAAGGGAAAATTTGAAGTTGTGTGCCGTAACAGGATGCATCTAAATATGCAGTGGGGATGGATATAAAACATCAATCATATTTCGGCAACAGACGACTTGGATTCATATACCGGATGCCGGTCATATTGTCAAGACGGCATTTTTCTCCAAACATTCAATTTCCGCCACCAAATTGTACGCCAGGGGTAAGCGCCATGCCAGGCAACCTTTGTGGCTTCTCAGATAATTTTCAATTTCTTTCTTGAACATAGTGCGATTTGTGATACACATGGCGTAAGGATTCCTCCTCTACAAAATATGAAGTAAAACAGATAATTATTCATCCCATTTAACAGGAAGGAGGAATGATGAAATTTATCAAAGTAGACATGGCTGCAGCATCCGTAAGTTCGACCGAGGTATCTTCAGAGTATGTCGAACTGGGAGGGAGGGGATTAACGTCACTGATGATCAACAACGATGTCCCAGCAAAATGTGATCCTTTGGGGCCGGAGAACAAGCTGATTATTGCCCCCGGTTATTTGAGCGGAACGATGCTGGTTAACTCAAGCCGCCTCTCCATCGGCGCCAAAAGCCCGCTGACCGGCGGGATCAAGGAGAGTAACGTCGGCGGAACCGTTGCTGCAGACCTAGCCCATCTGGGGATTACGGCAATCGTCATTGAGGGCCAGGCTTCAGCAGGGACATGTTTTCTGCTCAAAATCGATGCCAATGGCAATGGTGAACTGCTTGACGGCAGTGCCTACACAGGGCTGCGGACCTACGAACTGGTGAAAAAACTTAAAGAAACCCACGGTGATAAAAATAGCATTACCTGCATTGGACCGGCCGGTGAATTTCTGTTGACGGCTGCATCCATCCAGACAACCGATGTAGACGGCCGCCCCTGCAGGGCTGCCGGGCGCGGTGGGCTGGGAGCTGTTATGGGGTCAAAGGGTTTGAAGGCGGTCATCGTGGCCAAAGGCGGAAAAGCAACCGACCCGCTTACCGATCCGAATACCTTTAAAGAATCCGCTAAAATATATGCCAAGGCAGTCAAGGATGACGATGGTACACCTGAATTGGCAGAGCTGGGATCAGCGAGTTTAGTGGCGCCGATCAATGCCGTCGGCGCTTTTCCGACACGCAATGCCCGCGAAGGGCAGTTTGAGGGTGTTGAAAAAATCACCGGCGAAACCATGGCTGAGGTCATCAAAAAGCGCGGCGGTATAAATGCGCACATGGGATGCGCCCAATGTATTATCCGTTGTTCTAATGAGTTCGTCGATGAAGACGGCAACTATGTAACGTCTTCTCTGGAATATGAAACCATCTGGTCCATGGGCGCTATGCTGGGCAACAGCGATTTGGATTCCATTGCGAAACTGGACTTTCTATGTGATGATATTGGACTTGATACCATCAGCACCGGTGTTGCGGTTGCAGTTGCCATGGATGCGGGATACAAAGCATTCGGTGACGCTCAGGCAGCCATCGAGATGGTGGAAGAGGTGGCAAAAGGAACCGAGTTCGGGAAAATTATCGGCAACGGCCCGGGAGCTGTTGGTGAGCATTTCAATCATGACAGGGTGCCGGTGATCAAAAATCAGAGCATGGCAGCCTACGATCCGCGAGCCATACAAGGGATGGCCGTTACCTATGCCACAACACCCATGGGTGGTGACCACACGGCCGGATGGGTGGTGGGTGAGAACCTGGAGGAGTTCGGCGGCACGCTTGACCGGTTTTCCGCAGAAGGTCAGGTAGAGGTGTCCCGAAACAGTCAAATCCATATGGCAGCCGTGGATACCATGGGGATATGCGATTTTGCACAGAGCGGGTTTGGCGCAGGCCTGGCCAATGTCTGCAAAATGGTTGCGGCAAAGTCGAGTAAACCCTTTAGCGAGGAGGACTGGACGGAGTTGGGTACCCGTATTCTGAAGGCGGAAAGGGAATTTAATCGGAATGCCGACTTTACCAGCAAGGACGACAGACTGCCGAAGATGTTCTATGAGGAACCCTTGCCGCCTCATAACAAGGTTGTGGTGATCAGTAATGAGGAAATGGACAAGACATTCGATTTTTAACGGACACCGGTAATGAAAGTAAAAGTGAGATTGTTCGGAACGTTGAGAAAAAAATTTTCTGATCACGACCCCTTAAACGGGTTTGAGGTTGAGATTCCAAAAAAAGACGCCAGCGTGAACGATCTTATTGACCAGTTAGATATTCCCAAATCCAAGATCGGCCCTGTTTCCGTGCAAGGCCGTTTGGTCAAGGCTGACAAAACATTAAAGCAGGGAGATTATATCCGTATTTATCGGCCGATTTTTGGCGGATGATGTGAGAACATATGAATTCGACTTCATCTAAATTTTTAGATTGAGGCAGCGCTAAAGTAAAGTCAATATTTTACCATCGTATTTTCTCTGAACAATCATAACTATTTGATTTTATTGGAGACCCAGAGCTTCTTTCTTTCGAGCGCTCCAGGCCTGAGTTATGCGATCCCCAATCATTGCGAGGATAGCGATGCTTCCACCGGAGATCACGCCCATTCCCATATCCGCATGGGTGAGGCTTGAAAAGACCGCCTGCCCGAGCCCGGTCGTACCCACCAGGGCGGCGATCACCAGCATGGCGAGGGCAAACATAATCGTCTGATTAAGGCCGAGCATGATCTCGGGAAGCGCCAGGGGCAGCTTGACCTCAAAGAGCAGCTGACGCGAAGTGCATCCAAAAGATTGCGCTGCCTCAACCACTCCCTGATCAACGTGTCGCAGTCCATGCTCTGTGTAACGAATGGCGGGAACAATGGCGTAAGCCACAATCGCCAGGAGGGCCGGAAATTCACCAACCATAAATATCATGATTACAGGGATCAGGAACACAAAAAGCGGCATAGTCTGGAGCGTATCGTTAATGGGCCTGAGAAAGGCGGAAACCCGGTCATTGAGCGAGGCCCAAACCCCGAGCAGTCCGCCGACCACAAAACAGACCAGCACGGCGGCGCTAGCTAGATAGATCGACAGCATTGCCTTGTGCCAGACGCCCGAAACGAGGATAAAGAACAAGCCTAAACAGGTGAAGAGCCCCAATCGCCACCCACCGACTTCGGCCGCAAGAAATGTGAACGCCAGGATGATGATCGGCCAGGGCGTACCGGTCGTACCATACAGCCAGATCACACCTGCAAAAAGAACGCCAATCATCGCACGCCACGATAGGGCTTTGAACGCAGCAAGCGCCAGAGCCCCTACCAGTGACCAGTAGACAACGGTGGCCTGGAAGTTCATCGCAAAACCCCACGTCCGGGGACTGGCGACCTTTTCGAGGCCGATTCTGAGGGGAATCATGAAGAAATAGAGGACCGAACTCTTGATGGCATTCGTGATATGATAGTAGTTGACGGTCACATATTCTACGGCTTTGTTGAGTTCGTTTGCAGGGAATATAATCCAGTCCCTGGGATATTCGTTCAAGGCCTGCACGATCTGGGCGAAAAGGATTAGAAACAGGCCGACCGCAAAAGCCGTTAACAGGTTCGGATAGCGCCGCCAAAACTGGCGTGGTTTATGCCTAAGGATCTCACCGCTGCGCATGGTGAATCCGAGGCTGATGCGGTCCATGATCATGGCCATCAAGGCAATCACAAAGCCGGCCAAAAGGCTCTGCCCGAACTGGGCCCTACGCATCGTACTGAGCACCTCCCAACCGATGTCGCCGAAACCGCCAATCACGGCGGCAATAATAACCATGCTGAGCGCCGCCATGATCGTTTGATTGACACCCATCATGATGGTCGGCATGGCCGACGGGATCTGGACCCACCATAAGAGTTGGCGATCGGTGCTTCCCGATATGCGCCCGGCATCCACAATGTCCGCTGGTACCCGGTCCAATCCCAGAATAATATTGCGCACCATGGGTGGCGTCGCATAAATGGCACTGGCGACGAGCCCTACGACCGGCCCAAAGCCGAACAGCATTAAAATAGGAATGAGATAGGCAAAGGTGGGAACGGTTTGCATAACGTCCAACGTGGGTTGGATCACCCGCCGCGTTGCAGGAAAGCGGAAGCCGATGAGGCCGATGATAAAGCCCATGGCAACCGAAAGTGGAACCGACAACCCTACCAGAGCCAGGGTGTTCATGCTCTCATCCCAGTAGCCGGTAACCACCATGTACATCAACGCGATGCAGGTGAAAAGCGCCAGCCGCCATCCCGAGGCGGTGTGAGCCAAAATGGTGATGATAGCGACGGTTGCGGGCCAGGGGAGCCATTGCAGCAGTCCTGCGAGCCCTTGCATGGGAACATCCATCAGCCAGGCGATAATGTGAAACAGCTCTTTAAAGGTTCTCACAAACCAGTCCATGGCCGTGTTGATCCAGACGTTGATCGGAAGAACCCATGCGTCTGGGTATTTGTCCAGCCATGTGATGCTGTCTTGCAGCAATAAAATTGCAAGCGATACGGCGGTGATGCAGGCCCAGGTCACCGCCCAAGTGCCTGGCTTGGATGGCTGTTTTCTATCTCCGGTATGCGGTAATTCCTCAAGGGCAGTCAGGGGGACTCCTCCTCCGAGCCGGCCAACGCCGTTAACACCTCTTGTGCTGAAATCTGTCCTGCAATCGAGCCTGTGTCATCACATACGCCGATAACCTCCAGGCCTTGAGAGAATCTGGGGATAAGCCGCTCCAGCGTCATGGTTTCGGGCACCGCCTCGGAAGCCGTGAGATGACCTTCACTGGGGCTCATAATGCTACCGGCGGTGATTAACTTTGCTCTGGGCACATCGCGTGTAAATTCGGCCACGTAGTCGTTGGCCGGTCGCATAATGACTTCCGTGGGGCTGCCCCTCTGGACAACCTCCCCTTCTTTCATGATCGCGATGCGATCGGCAACGCGTAAAGCCTCAAGGAAATCGTGCGTGATAAAGACAATGCTCTTGTGGAGAAGCCGTTGCAGCCGCAGAAACTCATCCTGCATCTGTCTTCGAATCAGGGGGTCGAGTGCACTGAAGGGCTCGTCCAGGAACCAGATCTCCGGTTCGACAGCGAGGCTGCGCGCGATACCCACACGCTGCTGCTGTCCGCCGGAGAGTTGCCGCGGGTAGGCATATTCACGGCCTTTCAGCCCCACGAGCTCAACCATCTCGGCCGCGCGACGTTGCCGCTCCGCCGGGGCTATACCCTGGACCTTGAGTGGGAAGGCGACATTTTCAAGCACTGTTAGATGAGGCATCAGCCCGAAATGTTGAAAGACCATTCCCATTTTGTGGCGGCGCAATTCGATCAGTTCTGTCTTGGAAGCCTTTAACAGGTTCTGATTGTCGAGGATGATCTCCCCGGCTGTCGGTTCGATCAATCGTGACAGGCAACGTACCACGGTCGATTTACCTGAACCGGAAAGGCCCATAATGACGAAGATTTCACCGTCGTGAAGATCGAAGGAAACATTGCAGGCCGCAGCAATAAGGCCGTCACTTCGAAGCTGTTTTATCAGGGTGGCGGGATCCTCAACGATCCCGCTGTTAGCCGGGAAATAGTGAGCGGCGTTCGGCCCATAGACTTTCCACAAGTTGCGGCAGGAGAGCTTAACGTCGCGCTCACGCGCATGTTGTGATGTTAATTCAGATATGGATACATGCTCGGACAATGATTTTGGGGGTAAGGAGCCGGACCCGTATCCGACCCCTTCTCCTTTCCCTATTAATTGCCCTTTAGTGCGGCGTCAACCCAGGGTTGCCATTTGCTTTGGTTGGCGTCGACCCAGGCCTTGGTCACTTCCGCAAGTTGCTCGTTGCGACTGTCGATGGCCGCCATCATGGGGATCTGGTCCGTGTCGGCCATTTGAAAGAGATCCAGGAACCGATGGGCGGCAGGCCATTTCTTCTTCATGCCGATCCAAGACATCTTGAATATGTTCGGCTTAGCAACGCCACAGTCGTTGACGGCGTTCGGATTCGGTCCCCAGGCAGGATCTTCATAGCAAGCTTTTTCGCCCGGAGGAAGCTTGACCCACTTGACATCGACTTCGGCAAAGACCCAGTGGGGACCCCACATCATCGTGATAAGAGGGGATTTTCTCGCCTGAGCGCTCTTCAGCTCGGATACGAGAGCTCCTTCACTACCCGCCGGCACTGCTGTGAAGGGTATGTTCAATCCTTTGATAATGTCAGCCGAGCGGTGGCCCCAGTCGGCAGGGTAGGCCAGAATCCGCCCTTTGGGCATGGTTTCGGGAGTTGCAAAAACCTCAGCGCATTTCTCAAGCACTTTCCAATCCGGCAAACCCGGACAAAGTTTTTCCACGTGAACCGGATAGGCCCATCCCTCGTTGGCGTCCAGCCCCAAGTCTCCGAGGTTCAAAACGTTGCCTGTGGCCATCGCCTTGTTGTAGTGCTCTCCGATGTTATTGTCCCAGATTTCTAGAGTGGCAGCAAGGGTACCGTCTGCCAGCGCCTGCATCTGCGGATAGTAGCCGGCCGTGACGAATTCGACCTTATAGCCCATCCGCTTCAGAATCTCTCCGGCCACATGTGTCGTAATGTGCTGACCGGTCCATTCATTGATGGCAAGCTTAATCGTTTCACCTTTGGCACCCAGGTCCGCCGCCAACGCACCTGATCCAAAACCAATAAATACAACCATAACAGTCAAGCTCAACGTAAGTTTTTTTAAAAATCCCATAGGTTACCTCCTTTTTTATTTACGAGCGGGTTGGATTGATCGGAAAATGACTTCGGTTGGTTGATAAAGACCTCCTTTCAGTTAGGGAAAACATAGGAAAATCGAGTTTGTGTGTCAAGATGAAATCACTCGCGTTGTGATTCATTCAGGATATGAGAATGGGGTCTCGCAATACTTTACTTTTCCATGGTGCCTCCTGATTGGTTAACGGTTGCGGTCGAGAAGCTAGAATTCGTGTTGGAAGCAAAAAATCAAACGCTTTCATCATTTTTCAATTCTTTCTCGAATGCGTGACACCTACAGGTTAGTTTTATAAACATTGCAAAAAGGCGTTTATATGTCAAGGATGATGCTCGATTATCATAGAAATCACATGCCTTCATCTTTTTCATTTCGGTTGCGTATCAAAGTTTTCTTCGTTTCCTTTAGAATAGTCTCGACACGTGATCGGTTTTATCGTATTTGAGCCTTCGTGCAACCTATCCATAAGGTGTCAGATGGGGTTTTGAAATGGCTTCTAAGGAAAATATAGCTAAACTTGCAAGTATCTATGCCGGACTTGTTTTCGGCATTTACTGGATTCCACTGCGTGCATTAGGCGATGCAGGATTTTCCGGTGCCTGGTCGCCCGTTATGTTAAACGCATTTCCATTGACTTTCATTTGCCCTCTCCTGATCTATCGCTGGAAGACTTTCGTTCCCGGTCGTCTTCGCTTCCATATCGGCGGACTCTTGGCAGGCCTCGCCTTCGTTCTCTACGCAAACTCCTTTATGTACACGGAGATCATTCGCTCGATTTTGCTATTCTACCTTATGCCGATATGGGGCTTCTTGTTGGCGCGCTTCGTTGCCGATGAGGTCATCACGCCGGTGCGCTGGCTTTCCATGGCACTCGGCCTTGGGGGGCTTTTGATCATCTTTGGCGTGGATGTGGGCTTACCTCTTCCCCGAAATATAGGCGATTGGATGGCGCTGGGTTCTGGCCTTGTTTGGGCAGTTGCTTCTCTGATGATGCTGACCGACAAAGAGGATGCGATCAACTACGGTCTTGCATTCTTCTTATGGGGAACCTTGGGTGCTGCGTTGATGGCCTATGTCGCTTCGATCCATGGACTGGCACCCACACCGAACTGGTCGATGGTGGCACCTGTTTTACCCTGGCTGATACCATTGGCAATTTTGATAGTCATTCCCGCAGGCTTTGCTGCAGTCTATGGCCCAACTCAGCTCAATCCGGGTGTCGCCGGGTTATTATTTATGACGGAAATTAGCGTGGCGACAGTCACAGCCGCTCTTTTCGCAGGTGAGCCTTTTGGAATTCGCGAATTGCTGGGCATTATCTTGATCTCGTTGGCAGGCCTTGCCGAGCCGCTGTTTAATTTAATTCATTCCAAAAATAGAGAGATAAAAAAATGATCTGCATCGAATACATTGAACGCGACTGCATTATGCATTTTGAAATATTTCGAGCTTTGGGCGATCGATCTTGGTGGTCTGCCTCAGATCCCGATGCGGTTTTATAATCGCCAATTTTCCCATATGAAATGTCAAAGGTGGTCTATGCCCAACAAGCTGCTTGGCCTCAGGTCCTCAGAAATAGCGGAAATGGTATTAACTGACTTGATTTTTAAGATTTATTTGCGATATGTTGAATTGATATTGCTTTTCGTGTATAATTTTAATTGGTTACGTAATGCTCGGTTGCTACCTATGGTTGAGAATACGCATGTTGCGTGGCGCGGAGATTAGCGACATAGAAAAAGATGAATAGTGAAAGGTATAGAAATGAATGCAAGTGATAACTTGATGAATAAAGTGCCTGTAGATATTTTACCGAAACAAAAAATTCTGGCAATCGGCGGAAGCCCAAGAATTCATGGTAATTCCGATGTGCTATTGAAGCATATCCTAAATGGTGTTCAAGAAAAGAATGTTCCGGCTGAAGAAATACAATTAAGAGACTATTATTTCAAACCTTGTATCGGATGTGAGAAATGCAGAAAGGATAAAATATGCACGGGCCTAAATGACGGTATGCATCTTCTATATCCGAAAATCACAAAATCTCAAGGATTAATCCTCCTGTCTCCAACCCATCACTATAATATCACAGCGTGGATGAAAGCCTTTATCGATCGTCTGTACTGTTTTTATAATTTTGATGATAATCGTCCGAGTGGCTGGTCGAGTCGTTTGGCTGGGCAAAAAAGAAAAGCTATTATCGTAGCTGTATGTGAGCAAAACAATAAAAAAGACATGGGATTTACGATCGAAGCTATGCGTTTTCCATTAGAGGCATTAGGCTATGAGATTCTTGAAGAATTTCCGGTATTCGGCATTTTTGACAGAGGGGCGGTCAAGAAAGATGAAGAAATACTGACGAAGGCTTCAGAATTGGGGAGAAGGTTTGCCAAATCTATTCTAATCGATAGAAGTCGCTAAGATGGATATTGTAAACACTTATTATAAAGGAACAATAAAATGACTTTAATGACCGGTCAACAATATAGAGACAGCATAAGAGATATGAAGATTAATGTTTATTGTTTTGGGAAAAAAATTGAAAACCAGCTTGAACATCCAATAACCGGCCCTGCAATTGAGGCTGTGGCACTGAGCTATGACCTTGCCAATGATCCTGATTATCAGGACAAAATAACCACGACTTCACACATAACAGGAGAGCAAATAAACTACTTCACTCATCTTTATCAAAATGCAGGCGATTTTGTAAAACGTTTGGACCTCATGCGTGACTTGGCGCGCCATCATGGTATGTGTGTAGGAGCGCGTTGCGTTTCCGGAAACATTGCAAACGGACTTGATTCAATCACTTATGATATGGATAAAATCAACAATACGAACTACCACGAAAAGTTTCGTGCGTACTGGACGAGGGTCCAACGAGAGGACCTCGCAGTAGCCGGATACATCACCGACCCCAAGGGTGACCGTAGTAAAAGGCCCGCGGAACAGGAGAACTCTGATGCATATCTGCGAGTAGTTGAAGAAAAAAAGGATGGCATCGTGGTCCGTGGAGCCAAAGTACTTATATCAGGGGCATCTATCGCACATGAAGCAATAATAATGCCCACTCGTGGCATGAATAAAGATGAGAAGGCATACGCAGTCTCTTTTGCCATCCCTACGAACACAAAGGGATTAACGCTTTTGCACCAGTTCCCTTCACCTGATTTCCGAAGGTTTACACCAGATGCCAAGGGAACAGATTTCGGGAATGCTCGTTATGGTGTCTATAACGCCTGCCAGATCTTTTTTGAAGATGTGTTTGTGCCCTGGGACAGGGTTTTTATGTACGGGGAGTACGATTTTACTGCAAAGCTGGTTGGAAGACTTGGGCCTTGTTTTCGTTGTGTGACTTCTGCCTGCAAGTGTGGTCACCGAGATCTTCTAATCGGTGGATCAGCGATTATCGCAGATTTTAACGGAGTGGGCAAGGCCGGACACATACGGGACAAGTTGTCAGAGATGAGCCATGAAAGTGAACTCTCATACGGATGTATTCTGGGAGCGGCCATGAAAGGATACCATTCCGAGTCGGGAAACTTTTTCCCTGATGGGTTATACGCCAACGTTGGCAAATATCAAGCAAGCAAAGCCCTCTGGTTCAGCGCCCGTATGGGAGTTGACATCTCCGGAGGGCTGGTGATGAGTATGCATTCAGAAAAAGATATGGAACATCCGGAACTCGGGCCTCTTATTGAAAAATATTTCAAGGCTAACCCTGATGTACCGACTGAAAAAAGAATGAAGATGATGAGAATGATGGAATATCTCACAGGCATTGGGTGTATTCTGGTGGCCGAATCTTCACAGGGCGGGGCACCTACCGCTAACCAGCAATTGGTTGTCAATGCCGATCTCAGAAAAAATCTGGAAGAGTATAAGGCACGTGTTCTTGAACTGGCCGGGATAGAGAATTGAGGTTCCTTCCCCTTTTGTCTCAGATGCTGTGAAAAAAAAATCAGGAGGTATAAGTTGCAATGGAAAAGACCACAAAAATACTGGGAATCTCCGGAACAAACATAAAGGATGGCAACTGTGATAAAGCGGTTCAAGCTGCATTGGAATCTGCGGCACAGATGGCAGATATAGAAACCGAATTTATTCCGCTCGCGGATAAAAAGATAATGGCCTGCCAGCACTGTCAACATTGCATTAAGAATATGGTCCCCTGCAAATTTAAAGATGATGCAAATGGCATTATTGACAAAATGGCAGAGGCCGACGGCCTGATTTGGGGTTCGCCTGTGTGGACCCACACCATCGCTCCTCAACTCATTAACCTCACATCAAGGGCCAGATATCATGTGTTTTTTACTGGTGATTTTCGCAACATAGTTTTTGGGGCCGTGACTGTTTGCTGGTTTGGCGTTGGAGAAGAGTTTGCCCTTATGACAATGGAGGCTATAGGGAGTAATTGGCTGATGATTCCGGTGGGACGCGGTTGGGCCAAGATAAGTGAAGCTGCATATGGCAAAAGACCCGCTTATATGGAACATGGTGTTCTGGATGATGCGGCAGGAATGTTGCGGATAAGACTGGTTGGCACAAGGGTAGCAGAAATTGCCAAGAAGATAAAATACGCTAATGAGGCTAAAATAGGCTTGCCCCCGAAGGAAGAAAGAAGTGTTACGTGTGGCAAATTTTCACTCTGGCATCTTAGACGCAAAATAACTCAAGGGAAAGTATAAGCCGCGTTATCCGCTCCCAGAGATCAGCGGCGCGGTCTACCACTTACGCTGCATTTGTCTGATTCGGAATTGTTATTGTAAAGCCAACTTGAGTATTATGTGGTTGAGTCTTTCATGTCTTCGTACAGCCAGACCATCCGGTCGAGAAACCAGACTTTACCGGTATAAATCAGGAACAGCAGCCCGAAACCCGAAATTCCGCTAAGCAGGTTCGGAACAAGGCGGTGATGTTCTGGAACCGGAATCTGTTTCCGGTTGATCCACACGCGTTCTCCAAGCACCGCCTTGGAGGCCCAGTTATCTGTGAAAACCGGTTTCCGAAATATCCGGGGATTAATCCATATCCATTAATTTTTTCCAGAAAAATTTATTTTTACCCTATGCCTGATGTGATTTTCCTTCAAATATTAGGTGCGAAACTTGAGACCATAATAAACGATTTGTCAGGATAAAAACCAGGTGTTTCTGGAAAGTTGACAAAAACGGCTGTCTATATTAATAAGTTAATTTCAAGGGAAGGAGCATTTTATCAATGGGTGAGGTTGAGGAGATTTCCGTATTTCTCCGTCTCGTTTCGTTGGACTTTATGACTTGGACGCATATCCGCCGCTGGAAGGTCATATATGATGCCTGACATATGACTTAAAATAACCAAGGCCGTGGGTAAAGACGAATCCGTCGGCCGATTATTTCATAGGGTTGCGGGAATTACTTCTCGCAGCTCTTTTTTATTTCGAGATGCGATGACTCGATCGGCCTGCTTAAAAAGAATTAACAAAGACCACGTTATGTTGGAGGATTTTTATGAAGACTAGAATAACAGAACTGCTTAAAATTAAACATCCCATTATCCAAGGCGCCATGTCTTGGGTATCTTTTCCGAAACTGGTTGCTGCGGTTTCAAATGCCGGAGGCTTAGGGATATTGGGAGCTGCATTTATGTCCATTGACGAACTGAGAGAGAACATCCGTCAGACCAAAGCGTTAACTGACAGGCCATTCGGTGTGAATTTCATGGCAAACAATCCCCAAATCGACGAACTGCTTGATGTCATCATCGAAGAAGAGGTTCGTGTTGCCAGTTACGGCGTAGGCGATCCCAAAAAAGTCATCGAGCGGACGAAGCCGCACGGAATCATTAATTTGCCGACCATGGGGGCATTGAGGCATGCCGTACGGGCAGAACAGAATGGTGCCGATGCTGTCATCGTCCAGGGTACCGAAGCCGGAGGGCATACCGGTTACGTAGTCACGTCCATACTCGTTCCGCTGGTGGCCAGCAAAGTAAAAATACCGGTGGTGGCCGCGGGCGGAATCGGCAATGGGAGAGGGTTGCTTGCTGCCTTGGCCCTCGGTGCTGAGGCAATATCTATGGGCAGCCGCTTTATCGTAACCCAGGAAGCCCCTGTCCCGTTGAACGTCAAGGAGCATCTCATAGAAAGAACCGAAGAAGATACCATCATCACAGACAATTTTACCGGAGTCCGCTGCCGCGTCATAAAAAATAAATTTGTCGACAACATCTTGAAGTTGGCTAAAAACAGCGCCGACCCCTGGGAGATCATGCAGACGGGTGTGGGGAAGATTAGGCAGGCCTACGTGGAAGGCGATATCGAGGGGGGATCCCTTGCATTCGGTCAGGTATGCGGCTTAATCCAGGAAATTCCCAGCTGCCAGGAGCTGCTCGATAATATCATAAGGGAAGCGGAAGAAGCCATGATCTCCATAGAGGAGAAGGTCGGAAACCAAAACCCGATCCCGGCCAATTAGACTAAACAGTAGTTTCGAAACTTGAGCAAAAAATGAAGTTTTGAAATAACATCTAATCACTTCAAGGTTACCGAATTGGGATATTCATCGAAAAGGGGACGATATGAATTACGAAGCACTATTTAAAGCCGCATCAGCAAATGGCAGGCAGAAGAAATTATGACAACACCTGATGAGATTGGTGAAAATATGACAAACCGCAACGCTAAAAATAGAGGTGAAAATAGTAAAGATAATAGATCGACGCAAAAACTTTGCAAAGGGGGCATTACTATGGATTTTAGTCATTTGAATAAACCCTATAGTTGGTGCGCCGGTTTTTACCGGCGCACCAACAGGAGGGTTAATGCATAAGATGAAAAGTATTGACTCATATTATTTATGCCGATTCGAGACCAATACAAAACTAACAGGGAGTATGGCCATGGAACAAATATGTAATGATCTAGAAATGGAACAACAGGAGTTGGATGTTGTCGTGGCGAATCTGGATGAGGCCGGATGGGAGATCATGACCCCCTCTGAGGGCTGGGATATCAAGGAACAAATTCGTCATTTAGCGTATTTTGAGAATAGAGCCAAACTGGCTGCCTCGAATCAGGAGGCCTTTAAACAGTGGTTTGAAGAAATGCTGCAAGATCCAAATACAATGACGAAGCATGTGGAGACCACAGGAAAAGATTTGACTGCTGGAGAAACCCTGAAATGGTGGCGAGAAGAACGCAGAGCGTTGATAGAAGTCTTAGCAAAAATGGATCGCAAGAAGCGACTGTCCTGGTACGGCCCTGCTTTGAGTGCCATGTCTTTTGCCACCGCGCGTCTGATGGAGACCTGGGCGCATGGACAGGATATTGTGGATGCATTGGGTATTAGACACAAACCGACAGAGCGCTTACGTCATATTGCCCATCTAGGGGTGAGCACATTGGGATGGAGTTATATCAACCGTAAAATGGGGGTACCTGACACACCGGTTCGCGTGGAACTCACCGGGCCTTCAGGCGACATGTGGAGCTGGGGGCCTGAAGAAGCGAAAGATATGGTAAAGGGCCTGGCTGAAGATTTCTGTTTAGTGGTGGTTCAACGGCGGCATGTGGCCGACACAGATTTGATTATCAACGGAGAAACTGCGCAACAATGGATGTCGATAGCCCAGGCTTATGCCGGATCACCGACAGAAGGTTGAAAGCCGGGGAAGTTTCTGAAGAGTAAACAATAGCCAGTTGTTTAAGAGATGGGGTATCGGTAAAAAATTATAGCATTGACAATTGTTTTTCTATTTTAGGCTGTGTAATTTCCAAACAAAATTTAGAACACAAAAGCAATATGAATTCGATGCAGACTTAAATCAATACGCAGCAACAGATATTGAAAAGTACAACCCAACGCCTCGAAAAAATTAAGAAAGACCAAAAAAGATATTTGAGAAACCTTTCCAAAGTGAATAAAGAGTATAACATGCTTGAAGGGAAGAATCAGGAGCTCTTAAAAAAAAATGGGCCTTGAAAGGGAACTTACGGAAGTCACATCGGCCCTTTACGAAATTATCAAAAAGAATTAGCAGAAATGACAATCCTGGCTTTTTATTAGCGCATGATTACATGACCGGCCCGGATTATATCGGCGATATTGGCATCGTTTTGGTTTTTTTTCTTGATGCCATGGAACAAATAGTCGGTGGTGACAAAAGGCAAGTTGATAAGAAAAAATGAGATGATTTGTAAGGGAGGAAAGGAAAATGGATATGAAACGCGTTATGCTGATTTGTTTCCTGGGCTGGGTGGTAGCGCTTGGTTTGAGTTGTGCACCGTCAATAATTACCCTCGATACCGGCGTTTACCAGAATGGAATACTCTACGCGACATCGAGCAAGGATTTAACGGCGGTTTATGATGCAGCCCTTGCGGCGATGGCAAAGTTCGAGTTTCAGGTCGCAGGCAAAGTAAAAGATGCATTTTTTGCCAAGGTTGATGCAAAGAGTGCGGACGGTATGAAAATCATTGTACAGATCAAAACTGGGGGGGAAAACCGTACAGACTTTCTCATTAAGGTCGAGTCTTTCAATCGAGAGAGGTCTGTCCTTATCTTTGATGAGATTCAGAAGCATCTTGGTGTAAAGGCGAAGAAATTGATCCAAAGCAACACAATCCCACCAGCCATCCATGTAGCTTTCTCCTAGAGCCAACGATCCTCCGGCTAATACTTTAGGATAGAAATCGGGGTTATGGACATGGATGTCAAAAGGTTCTGAACCGTCAATTTTTATTCCGGCGAGTTCTAACAGCTCTTGAATGAGGCGTTTTTCTCCAGAGGTTTTCATTCACCCAACCCCTTTTGGATTTGAAAGGAAGAGATCGATTGTTGAAAATGCGTAAACAATTTATCCGGTAGGTGAGATCCTGTCAAAGATAAAATGATTGGCGTTCATTTAGTTCTTTTAAACCATAAAATAGCATCTTGATCGAGTTGTGAAACAAATTTCCAGTTCTCGTAGGAATATATCTATAAATGCAATATTCCTGATTATCAAAAGGCAAAAAATACCAAATACATTCCTCGGAAATCAAGGAAAAGTCTCTCCTACTCCCATATTTCATTTTTAGATCTTGAACTTTCGAATTATTTTGATATTTGAACATAAATACTGTATATAGCACAACCAACCGAATTTAAGAGAATTAGTATGCCTCTTTAAGCTGTTCCAACTGCGTGTTATATGGACAGAAAATCGAAGTTTAGCATTTTATACGGACCCGAATTATTATTTTCATGCGGCGAAAAAAGAATTGTCGATCAGGGATCCGCTTATATCGTTCCCTCAAACGTTAAGCACAGCGGCAGGTACCTGGAATCGCCGGCTGAAATCATCGAAGCGTTCTCTCCGCCGAGAGAAGGCTTAATCTAAAGAATCCGGCGAGCGTAAAACTTCAGTATTGCCCTAGCCCATTTTGAGATCGATGAGGAATTATCTTTACAAATTTTTTATCAACAGTGTCACCAACTACTGCTATCAAAACTGCCTGAATTACGTGTCCGAAAACACCTCCATCCTGGACGTCGGCATCGGCAACGGCGTCATGATGGAAAATTTTCTGCCCCCAAAAACTCCTTTTTACAGTTTCATCCTCTTCAGCATGAGTTTTATGCTCCTTCAGGATCAAGGGCTCGTGCTCGATCGGGTTAAAAAGTGGCTGAAACCGGGTGGGAAAATCCTCTTTTCCCAGACCATGTTCAAGGAAAAGATGGGATTGATGGAATTTATTAAGCCCAAACTGAAGTATGTAACGACCATAGATTTCGGTGAAGTTATTTATGAAAACGATTTTTTCAACCTGTTGAAATCCAAGGAACTGGTTGTGGTCGAAGATCGGCTTATTAAAAAAAATTGGTTCAAGGGCGAGTACCGGATGATTATAACAACACCGTAACACTACAAAAGTGATGATATCCAGATCCGTATAATCATTTTATAGGCTGATCACTTAGCGAAAGAGGAAACAATAGATGTCATCAGAGACAGGACCAAAAGCTAAACTCCACACGATATATCCACTGTCAAGCATTGTGATTTACAACGGATCGACGGTTGTACATTATTTGCTTGGGGGGATTGGGATCATAATAGGATATAACTTCTCATCATGGGCAGGCTATCTATTCGGAACGCTATATCTTGTCTTCTCATTCGTAGAAATGTACATCATCATGCCGTTAACAGTCTGTCCAAATTGCGTCTATTACAAGATTGAGAATTCTCTTTGTGTATCCGGTCTCAATGTGATCTCGAAAAAGATTGCGAAGGAAGGAAATCAGGAGAATTTTGCTAAACGTGCCGAGGGATTATTGTGTTTCAACAATATGTATATTGCAGCATTGATAATCCCAATAATAACCACCGTCCCAGCATTGATAGTGAACTTTTCTATTCCTTTGCTGGTCATTTTCCTTGCTTTGATAGCATTGCTCATATTTCGGTTTTTTGTGATTTTTACTAAGATAGCGTGTCTTCACTGTAGAGCAAAGTATAAATGTCCACAGGCTGGCCAAATGGGCGTCCGAGAACTATAGGTGGAAATATTTGATGGGTACTGCTTTGCAGTCTAACAATTGTAACTGTTATAAACCAACTATCTCAGCCCTTTGTATTGTGCAGATATTCCATCCATGCCTTCAAAATTTCCGGCCTGTTAAAACCTGAGATATTCAATTTTTTGTTAAAAAAGGCAATTTGAGTTTTACAGCCATGATTTGACATCAATCATTCAAATCCGATAAGGTGCATGAATCGGTTTGATATATGAGATAATTTCATTAATTTCGACAGGTTGGATTATCTATTGGAGCGCAAAATGAAAGCACAACAAAAAGATGCGTGGTTGCTTTATGTTCTCGTAGTGGCATTTCTAGCCCCGATCACAGTCTCGCATGCCGAGCTTGCCGATGTCTGGGCGCTGAGCGATGGAACCAAAGTCAAGCGTGACGCAACCTCTCACCAGCTGAAGAATGGAAACGGGGTCTTTGACAGGTCGGCCCCTCTAATCAGCCTGTTCGGGGCACGAAACGAGACTGTGGCGTTCCAAACGATCCTCCAAGGAGGTAGCTCGCGGACTACCGGTGTAAAGATCCGTCTGGACAGTGTTGGACCGATCAACAACAGCAGTGTCACCCAAAACATGGACTCTTACTATGTCGGACGAAACATCAGCATTCTGAAGGAGCACTATCTGCATATTACAACCCGCTCCCATGACCTGGCATGGGCTCCAGGTACCGCTGCTGTACCAGACATGTCAGGCTGGGTTCCCGATGCACTGATCCCACTGGGACTGAGCGACTCATTGTCTGTGGCGGCTGGCCAGAACCAGGGAGTATGGGTCGACATCTTCATCCCTTCTAATACACCCTCGGGTCTTCACCGGGGGACTCTCGTGGTAGAAGTGGGCGGGGTTCCATGCGCCTTGCAGACCTGTCAAATACCTGTCAAGCTCGAAGTGCTTGGCGTTACGCTGCCGAACTCGTCGACAGCCAAGAGCATGCTTTACTTTTCCAGTCCGGCGGGCGATGCGAACCAGTGGATGTCACGGTATCTCGACGATCCGTGGTCGCCTACACGCAAGGAGCTTCAGGCCCTGACCATGCGTCACTACAAGCTCGGTCGGCGCCACAGAGTCACGATATTTATCACGGGTAGGAACAGCCCTGCAGGGGACGATCTTGGTGAGGCGAATCTCCTATCTCGTCTCAACGGCTCAGCTTTCAGCGTGACCGCCGGCTACTGGGGGCCCGGGGTAGGAGTCGGGCAGGACATGTACTCGATCTGGACTTATGGGGGCAGTTTGAACTCGAGTCAGGCCAGCGCATGGACTAACTGGTTTGCCAGGAGGGCTCCGGCCGTGGAGTACTTCCTGTACACCTGGGACGAACCGGGTCAGGATGATTTCGGAAGCATAAACCAGATTGCTGCAAATGCTGAGCCGGTGCAAGCCTTCGTCACCCACGAGCCTCACCCGGGTCTCGATGTCGACATCTTCTGCGCCTTCCCTGAGGTATACTCTATCTCAGAGGCCGCGTCGTACAAAGCCAAAGGCAAGCGAGTCTGGATCTATAATGGTATGAGGCCATTTACCGGGACCTTTGTTACCGACGATATTGCTGTGTCCCCGAGGGTAAACCCACTGATCCAATATAAATACGGAATCCAACGCTGGTTCTACTGGGAGTCTACCTACTATCATGACGAGCAGGGTAGCGGAGATCAGGTTGATATCTTTGCCGATCCAATCAACTTCACGAACCATTGGGGTGACGAGATGAATGGTGACGGACTGCTGATCTACCCGGGCCGGGACAAGTTGTTTCCGGCCCACGATCAAGGATTTAACGGCCCGATGCCTAGCATCCGGTTGAAAAACTGGCGCCGAGGGATTGAGACGGTCGAGTATCTGGTCCTGGCTAAGGCTGCCGGGCGCCAGACCCTTGTAAACAATGTACTGGCGACACTTGTGCCTTTTGCACTGGATGAAGGTAGCCTTAAGAGTGGTGATCCGGTTGCATGGGAAGAGAACGGCGAGGTGTGGCTGGCTCAACGGCGCCTGCTGGCAGATGTGCTTGGCTCAAGTGGATCTGACAGCGTGTTCTTTGACGGCTTAGAGAGTGGCAACGTAAAGCTTTGGAGCTCGGAGGTTCCAGAGGAGTGAGACCTCATTTGGTTGCCGCTCAAGCAGACCATAGACCGCAAATCTTACCATGTCGTGAGGCAAGGCAGCTTTCCGATCATTATCCGGTTTATACCAAAGCCTTTCTGTTGAAGCTATTCCATACATACCTCAGTTTTTCATCCTCCAAAAAAACCAGATATATCCACTCCGTATCTCAACTCAGCGTGTTATCAGACCTGACTAACAGTTGCACTTATTATTTGAATTCACGAACCAATATTCCGAAAAAGCTGAAATGATGTGCGATATCAAGAAGTTACAGAATGCATTTTATGGGCTACTCTTTTTGGCCTATTTATAGAATCTAAGCAGAATGGGCCTATCTATAATTTTGATCAATTTTTTTTCGGGATGGAGGATATATAACCCACTTGGGCAGGGGCGTCGAAAGTGCTTTTTACCGTTCGACGGCATCATTTCGAGTCGTGAATTGACCTGCAAACAAACGGAAAAAGACCCTTTTGGGATCCAAATCGATTTTAACCCAAAACGCTTGAAGCCCCAGCGTTTTGTATTTTCGGAGACTTTCCGTTAGCTGTTCTATAGTGGAATACGTGCCGAGTAGAATTGAATAGTGGTAGTTTCGCCTCTGAGCGGTCTTTGACGAATCCGCAAAGGCTATGGAAACCATGGCGGATTGAGGGACACTGGATCGTATGACAGCTTGGCATGGAATTTCGTTTTTGTTCAACACACGGCACTGATTGATTGCTCCGGTTTTTGTATAAAATGCGCCCAAATAAAGGTAATGATGATTTGCGCCTCTGGAAATCACGTACGGTGAATAACTCATTTCCAGTAATTTTTGAAGATGGTTATTTAATTCGGTTTCTGACGTGAAAATGCCGATTAAAGCGGCATAGCGAGTTGGTTCGATATTAATATCTGTAAGATTGTGTTGTCGTTGAAACGAATCGGCTTCAACCCAGAATTGAAAACTACCGACAAATAAGCGGTACAGAATCCTTTTTTTGCCCAAATATCTTGTGCCGTTTCGATCTGCTGTTTCGGAGATTCATTTTTTTCAGGTTGTGGTGTGAGTTGAGATTGCATTGCCTGTGGTGTCTGTATTGGACGTCGCTTATCGATGTTTAATTGGGCCTCCGGAGCGGAGGTTATCAGTGGTTGAGATTCAATTTCTCGGGAATGTGGTTCTTCGTATGCCTCAATCTTGTAGAAACTTAACTGTTTTGAGGAGGCGAGTCTTTGGGGATCTGTTTCAGCTTTTTCCTTGGTGGGAACAGTTTCGGCTATTTTCATTTCTTCGGTTAGGCTCAAGTATGGGGTGAGGTCAACAGCGCCGAGTAGAATTATTACCCCTAAAACCAAAAATCCGACGACCCAATATAATATTTTCATGGACATGCAAATTCTATTTATCTCGGGGAAAATGGTGTAATTAACAATTAAATCCTGACAATTTTATCATTTATGGCCAAAAAGTTCAAGCCAAAACAGAACAGTTATTCTACACATCGCAACATTTCAGCCCATTTAGGGAAAAGTGCCTTCTTGACAATACGACCGGTATCCGGTATCTGAATCCAAGTCTTCGGTTGCCGGATAATGATTGCCGTTTTTTCTGATTCCACTATATATTGGGATGCATTCGGTTACCGCACACAACTTTAAGTTTTCCCCTGCTTCGATCCAAAAAAGGGAATTCTTATCAATCCCGGCCGCGACGGTTAAAAGCGTTGTCTTTCGCCATCTATACTTTGCGCGGTCACAGGTTTCGCCTTCTGCTGCAGCCGGGCCGAGACGCGTGGCTCAATCCGATCGGGGAAGGCGCGCCCGACGACCCAGTGCATATAAGCACTGTCCAATGAGCGAGTCACCGCCGATTCTTAAGGAAAACACTGGAGATCACCATGAACATCGGCTCGCTGCTACCGCGACACGCGCGCTACCGGGGAGACCACACCGCCCTGGTCGTGGGCAGCCAACGGTTGACTTACCAGAAGCTCAACGCCGTGGCCAATCGACTGGCTCACGCACTCTTGGACGCCGGTCTCAAGAAGGGCGACAAGTTCGCAACGGTTCTACCCAACTGCTTGGAGTCGATGACTGCCTACTGGGCGGCAGCCAAGACCGGCCTCGTGATTGTGCCGTTGAGTCCCCTGCTCCAAGATATAGGTCTCGCCACCCTGCTCAGAGACTCCGACACCGGGCTGGTCCTCGGGGACGCGGCCTTTGTCGACACCTTCGACCGGATCCGTGGTGGCCTGGGCGCGATTCCCGATGACGGCTACATCCTGGTCGGAGACCTAAGCAGCCGACCGGGCTACCGAACTTACGCCTCGTTTGTTGCCGGCGCGTCCGCAGATGACCCAGCCGACCCTGGGCTCGGCGATGACGATACATACAACATCATGTACTCGAGCGGCACCACAGGCATGCCGAAAGGGATTGTCCACACCCACTACATTCGGGCCATGTACTGCATGCTGTTCGCCCAGGCATGGCGGATGACCCCAGAGAGCGTCGTGCTCCACGCGGGCTCCATCGTGTTCAACGGCGCTATGGTTGACCTCATGTCGTGGATGTTCGTCGGCGGCACCTATATTTTGCACAAGGCCTTCCATGCCGAACGCGTAATCGAGGACATCGAAAAGGAGAAAGTCACGCACTGCATCATGGTGCCGACCCAGATCATCGCCGTGCTCAACAGCCCGGCCTTTGATCCGAAGAAGTTCGAATCCCTGGAAATGCTGCAGAACCTCGGCGCGCCGCTACTTCTGGAACACAAGCACAAACTGAACGAAGTGCTGCCGGGCCGGTTCTATGAGCTCTACGGGCTGACCGAGGGGTTTTTTACGATCCTCGACAAACGCGATGCCAAACGCAAGGAGGGTTCGGTGGGGGGGTGCTCGCCCTTTTTCGAGATCAGAATCTTTAAGGAAAACGGTGAGGAGTGTGCGCCGGGTGAGGTCGGCGAGATCGTCGGCAAAGGTCCTATGCTGATGCCTGGCTACTACAAACGGCCGGATCTGACCCGGGATACTATCGTCGATGGCTGGCTGCACACGGGCGATGCCGGCTATCTGGACGGTGATGGGTATCTGTTCCTCGTCGACCGAATCAAGGACATGATCATATCCGGCGGCGTGAACGTCTATCCAAAGGATATCGAGGAGGTGATAAGCCGGCACCCGGCGGTGCGTGAGGTGGCCGTCTTCGGAACCACGGACGAGAAGTGGGGCGAGGTGCCGATCGCAGCGGTCACCCTGAAAGAGGGTCAGTCCGTCTCGGGGGACACCCTGGTCGGTTGGACCAACGATCGGGTCGGCGCTAAGTTTCAGCGGATACAAGGCGTCGCATTCTATGACGAGTTCCCGCGCAACGTCGCTGGCAAAACCCTGAAGAGAGAGATGAGGGAAGCCTACGAAAAGCAGTGACGGATAACTACGGGATGAAAAAAAGAAGCATACCTGGGAAATCTGATTTAGAAGCAATCAGAAATCAAATACTGGATTTTGCATGTGTGGCACATGATTTTCGAGCTGAAACAGATGAGATTCTCCACAATGGTGACTGGAATGGAGTATTTGTTGTGGAGTTCAGGGATCATCCGGAGGAAGAACGGTTACACTGTGAGGCACCATCGGGTGAGCATTTCGTCAGATTTTGGCTGGATCTAGAGGTTGACACAAAGGTTTGGGAAAAGGAACACGAAAACATCCTTCGAGTGGCATCACGTTACGATGTAGCTGTCGATCCCGCCCCCGCAGAGGGAGAAGGAGGCAAACGCCTTTGTCGTCTGTATTCAAGGGCATGGATCCCTAGTTTCAGCCAGCGCATTTTTGGTCTAACCTTATCCAATCTCATGGAATGCAAAGGCGCTGTGTTGTCAATGTTTTCAGACAAACCATGGCGGCATGTCTGTTCTTAACTGAAGGCGTAATCCGTGAAGGACAAAAAGATCTGTTGGACAGGATCACAGGGCGAACACGATGACCCTGTTATCCTGTCTCAGTTTCTGATTCTGGTTGTTTTCCATTTCTCCATCCGTCGACAACAAAGCCCTGGAGCAAATATTCCCCGCCAAGGACACGGGATCTTCGACCGGCACAAAGTAAACCTGTATTATCTCCATACAAAAAGGTATATATCAATTCTGAAAATTCCTGCGATATATTAACAAATATACAACCTGCTAATACAAAGAATCATAGGATTTTCGGAGTTTGGTCTAGTGGGACTGCATCTTTATGCCGTGACGTGCCCGACGTTTGGCATTACGAGCATCAGTACGGGCTTTTGCAGCTTGGGTCTCTTCTGGTATAATTTCTATCAGGCAGATTTCTCCGGCTTTGAGTTGATCTGACACCCGAATGATCAGTTGACGGACGGAGCTGTTTCTCTTATCCATTCCCTCCATTTCGGCGATTTCTGAGGGCCTGAGGCCGAACAGCTTGTTGAGCAGGAACCATTTTTGACCTTTTGGCAGGCTCCCGGATCTATCCTCGACCCGTTTGTTTCAGGTGAAGATTGAAACCGGCAAATGGGGTATCCTTTTCCAATTTTCAGAGAAAACCAAACCCAGCAGAAAAATATTGCACTCTGGAAAAAGCTTACCATACGAGTTATGATTTTAGATGCACAGCAGAAATTTGACGGCAGGCAGGTGATACCATTCCGGAAAAACGGCAATTTCACATTTGACGATATCACGACCTCTGAAACCACCTCAACACGAAAGATTTATAGCGCATTCACCACGTTCATCTGACCCGATCGCATAGGTGATATCACAGGTTTTAGCAGGCTGGAAATTTTGATGATACGTATGGAGAAATCTGCAACCTATCTCATATTAAAGATTGATGTCAAATCATGGTTCAGAAAAATGGAGGTTTTGGCGAATAAAAAGGGCGAATCCATGCAATAAGATTCACCGCATCAACCTGTGGTTAAAATCAAATATCGCAGGAATTTTCAGAACTGATATTTACCGTTTTGTATGGAGATACATTAGGTTTTAAAAAGAATAGGGATCTTATGGTACATTGCAGCTAACGCCACTTTGTCCCTCATAATCCAAATTAATGATATCACAAACTCTGCCAGTCTCTATTTTCAGGGCAATATGTTGGAGAAGTTTGCTGTAGAATTTTCGGGGAATAGAAAATCTCGATATGTATCACTCGTCACTATATACCCGAATAACCGGAAAGCAGGGCAAGACGTTCAGGCTGGATCACTCCTTCATATCTTCGCCCTCTGATAAACCACGTGGGGTATGATGTGATTTTTTCTCTTATACACTCAGGTGCCCTTTGTTTTCCGCGGCCTCCGGGAGTACACTCCACATAGGGGAGTCGGCGTGCTGATGCCTCGAACAGATCCTTCTGTTCCACGCAGGCCGGTCACCAGTATGCGCCGTACATAAGGGCCTTGCCCCGGGTAAGATGTTCAGCCAGTCCTTTGAGAAAGGGATCTTCAGGGCCGGCTGCCGGATCGAAGACACCGCTGTAGTGCAGATGCAGCCCCCCGACAATGAGCGCTGTTATGATGACAGCCTGTCCGGCCCATGCAGTAACATTGAATTTGGGCAAACCCTTTGGCCGCTGAAAAGTTACCACTCCGAAGATGGCAGTCATGATCAGAAAGGAAGCTATGCAGTAGTAACAGGTGGCCTCAATCACGAACAGGGAAATAAACATCAAGTACACACTGTAGCCCAGTCCTACCATGGCAACTGCCCAGGCCCACTTCCAATGCGATTCGGGATTGCGTACCCGGTAACCGATATGGCTCATCGCAGCATAGGCCAGGAAACCCCAGAAAGCGGTTGGCAGGCCCAGAAAGGTACCCCACCGGCTCTGCTGAACGATGTCGCATGAGCTTCCCTCTTTACAATAGAGAGGCGGCTTATCTAACCAGGCGGTAAGAACCAGATATGCGGTCAGCACCATGCCAGCCACTGCCAGCCCTGTCAGGAGCCAGTTCGGATGCTGCCGCTTCTGTGGCGCATGCTGCCGTTTCTTTTTCTTGCCCACGTTGCTGTCCGTAACCCCTTTGTAAATTCATAAAAGCAATTCTTTTTAAAATACTATCATATCCTGTCTGTGTCTAGCTATATGTTAGTGCCGAAGAGCCATAGTCCGCAGTTCAACAGAGTGGGTATGTCAGAATAAATTCATAAGTTAGAGATAAGAATCTGCTTTTTTGAAAGCTGATCAACAAAAAACTAAGGTTGTGTGACGGCTGGGGAGGAGTAACAACATATTGTGCTGCCACTAATGCTGCGACAATCCCCAACCGGCAACAGACGACTTGGAACCAGATACCGGATACCGGTCGTATTGTCAAGAAGGCATTTTCTGTAAACAGAATGAAAAGTATGCTTCATTTGTAACTATCGAAACTGAAGATTTCTTGCCACATCCTTCAATCACTCTTGCCGCAGGAAAATATAGAATCCAACTCATCGCCTTTTATAGGCCCAACAAGGGAAGCTTTTATCCAGTAAAAAAGGTAAATTCATGTGCCTATATCCGCCCATCAACCTAAGATTAAAATCAAGTATCTCAGGAATTTTCAGAACTGATATTTACAGTTTTGTATGGAATACATGCAGATTTAACCATCTAAATTCAAAGCAGATACACATCAGTATGATCCCAAATTTGATAACATATTCATCTTTTATATTTAATCGAGGAAATGTTGGAGATGTAAGATGCAAAGACTTGGGTTCTGATTTCTTAGGGAGAAGCTTCAATTGAACCCCAAAATTTGTTAATGATGGGATTCACCAAGCCCGGCCTTACGGAGGGCATTGAGAAATCGTTTCAAATCAGCTTCGTTCTTATAGGGTTGTGTTTTTTCATAATATCGGATGGATGCTCTGGGTTTCATTCGGAGCAAGTTCGCTACATTGGATTTTGCTTGTTCAACCTCATCCAACGCCACGTGGCAGGCCGCCAAATAGGCATAATCAAATTCCACCAGGTTGGCGATACGATTGAAGGCGTCAATGGCCTCAGTATACTGATCACCGACATAAAGTGCGAGACCCAATTCCTGCCAGTACCAGTCCGGATGGCGTGGATTAAGACTCATCGCACGCTTTACCGATGCCACAGCCTCCTGTGATCTACTGGTAAAGCTAAATAACTCAGCCGCTTTGGCGGCAGTATTCGCATCATTGGGATTAAGGTTGACAGCCCTAGTAATGTGATGCTCCGCTTTTTCGAATTGCCTATCTCGGTGCAAATATATGGCGCCCAAAATTCGGTGGGCCTCACTTTCATTCTCATCAAGAGAAAGAGCCTTCTGAAGTCCTGCCATACATTCAGCCACTAGCGCGGGTTTGGGATTCGGATACCAAAGTGTTATCGATGCACAGGCCAGCCATGCATGAGCACGGGCGAACCCGGGATCAAGCTCTACGGCTTTCGTGAACATCTCGACGGCTTTAACAGCGTCTTCCTTAGTGTTTCTGCCGCTTTTGTGAAAACCCAGTCCCTTAAGGAGATAGTCGTAAGCAACCATATTTTCTGTGTTCTTGCGCTTTGCCCGTTCGATGCCGGTGGCCTCTATTCGGCCCGCCAAGGTGGATACGATGATTTCAGTTATTTCATCTTGGATGGAGAATATGTCTTCCAGGTTTCGGTCATAACGCTCTGCCCAAACATGGTGACCCGTGGCGGCGGCAATAAGCTGGGCCGTTACCCGAACCCTGTTTCCGGATTTGCGGACACTACCCTCGACTATGTACTTGGCACCGAGCTCTTTTCCGACTTGTTTTACATTTACCGCGTTGCCCCGATATATGAATGCTGAATTGCGCGAGATCACGAAAAGGGAATGAAATCGTGATAGTTCTGTAGTGATATCTTCACTGATGCCGTCGGCAAAGTAATTCTGTTCCGGATCGGCACTTATATTGTTGAAAGGTAGAACGGCGATGGAGGGCTTGTCAGACAACTCAAGTTTTGCGCTCATTTTTGGTTCAGTGGTGCTGGCCTCTATATGCACCCGATAAGCCCTTACCGGTTCGGCGATATTCTTCAATTCTTTTTCGCCGAGATAATCGAATTCCACATCAAGTTTGCTTTTTACCTGGTCGTACGCATTTCTTGATATGCAAATTCCACCGCTATCAGCTAAGCTTTCCAAGCGAGCGGCAATATTGACGCCATCGCCATAAATGCGATCTTCGTCTTCAATCACATCTCCAAGGTTGACACCAATACGAAATTCCATCCTGCGATTAACCAGCAACTCCGCATTCTTTTCTTTTAAATTCTGCTGAACCTTAACAGCACATTCAACGGCATCAACTACGCTGGCAAACTCTGCCAACACATTATCTCCTGGGGAATCCACAACCCGACCTCGATATTCCAGGACAAGGGAAGTCATTAATTCACGATAACCTTTTAATGTCTGGATGGTTGATAACTCATCATCCTGCATAAGGCGGCTGTATCCTTTGACATCTGCACTAAGAATGGCGCTGAGTTTTCTTTTGGCTCGCTCCTCGGACATAGTCACCTCTTTTTTAAGGTTTCAAACAATGGAACTCTGTATATGGACTATTCAACGCAGCGCAGAATCAGATGAGAAACCGGGTTCGATTCTGTATATTGAGAACCGCGTTTCAGGTCAGCTGGAATAGGAAAATCAGAAATAGTTTCTATGAATGTGTACCCAAATCGATAGGCTTTAGTCAATCATTTTAAGGATTCCAGCCGCTGTTGATATTATGAGTACCTCAGGTTTTAAAAAACCTGAGATATCATCAAAATTCAGACCAAATTTTGATGGATTTTTAGTCTGACATTCCTATGGATAGAACTGACAGGCATCGCAGGAATTCTTGCCCAAGTGCTCGCTTTTACAGATCAAATTTCTGTGCACATTGAGAATGATATTCCCCGCTAAAAATGAATAACACAGAAGGATCAAAAATACAATTTTCCGAAAATTCCTATTCGAGAAAGCCAAAGTTGAGCATTCTTTAAAAATTTTGATATATATCAGATTATGGGTTTCTTTTTAGAATCTAAAAGTATTACATTTGTATAAAATGATAGATTAAATTCCTGTTGGTGAAATTCTGGGAAATTATAAATTATTTGGATGTAACAATTAATTGCTTAATTGAATTCAAGATTTGTTTCAGGTAATGTTCTTAGGACCTCCGAATATGATTCTGTGGTACGTAAAATAGCTGTCTAATCAATATCATTATAAGCGATAAGGACATGTCCATTGAATTATCATTTCAACCACTGGCCATAGACCAATGGGACGACTTTGTGTCCTTGTTTGGTGAGCGAGGGGCATGTGGTGGGTGCTGGTGCATGCTTTGGCGGCTTACGAAGAAACAGTTTGAGTCGCAAAAAGGAGACGGCAACAAACTTGCCATGAAGGCCATTGTCGACTCAGGAGAAGTTCCCGGTATATTGGCATACCACAAAACTGAAGCAATCGGTTGGTGCGCCATTGCCCCTAGAAACAGCTATCCAGCTTTATTAAGATCTCGCATACTTCAGCCCATTGATGACCGTAAGTGTTGGTCTGTCGCCTGTCTGTTTATTGAGAAGTCATTTAGAAAAAAGGGCGTTTCAATCGAGCTTTTGCGAGCTGCAAGTGAATATGCCAAATCGCAAGGCGCAGAATTGGTGGAAGGTTATCCTGTTGAACCCAAATCTGAGAAAGATATACCACCTGCTTTTGCGTGGACCGGCATACCCAAAGCATTCATTCGTGCGGGGTTTAAAGAGGTAGTTCGACGTTCACCCACACGTCCGATTATGAGGATAGAATTGAGTTGATCGCTTACAAATCAATGAACCTGACTTGTTCACAGCTGCGCTGTTCACATACTGGTTAATGGATGCCTTGGCTGCTGGCTAAGTTTTTAACTTCTTTTCTTTACTAGCCGCTTCGGCTTCCTCGAAAATCGAATCTAGTCCTTTTTGAATATCATCGGCCAAGGGTTCGGGTTTATGGGTACTGAAAATGTCCATGGCCCGCGCATAGGCCTTCTCGACAAAATCCGGTCGGCCGGATTTTTCCCATGTTTCGCGGCTTCTGCGGTCGATCAATTTTCCATAGGTTTGCTGGTGCATACGCTGAAATGTATGATCGTGAGATATAAATTCACCTCCAGGGCCAACATCTTTGACGACATCAAGTGCGAATTCCTCGTCACTAATGTCGACACCCCGGACTGTTCTCAAAACCATCTCAAGCATTTCATTTTGCATCACCGCCTGGGCATAATCCCAGGTTAACCCGCTGTCAAGCATCCCGACGCCATAGATCAGGTTGGCACCTGCCAACGCTGGTAAAACGGCTGTTAAGGTAAACTCATGGGCTGCTTGAGCGTCAGGTATCTTGCTGTCGCTCTACCCGCCTGCGACCCAGGACGGAACTTTATAAAACTGTGCCAGTTTGGCAATCGCCGCACTAAACAGTGCCGACTCAGGGGCTCCAACGGCAGCCAGGCATGTTTTCAGATCCAGAATACCGGTCGTCGACCCATAAACTAGAGGGTGACCCCGGCGGACGGATTGGCCCAGAACGATCATGCTCAATACTTCAGCGTTATGTGTGACCAGGGTGCTGGCCATATTTATGCAAGTCGTACCGCCAATCAACCCCATTGGGTTGATTTTTGAGGGAACCCCCAGGCGACATGCTTCAATGAACACATCCACCGCATCCTCGGCGTGCAGTAAAGGGCTGATTGGGTCGCACGTCGTAGAAAAGAGGGGTCTCTCTCTAAATTTATCCTCTCCGCCGGCAACGAGCGATCCCATTTTGAAGCAGGTACGCATATTCTCTTCCGAATTGATGCCGATATAGCCGTGTTTGGTACAATTGCTCAAAAAAGATCTCGTATTGTAAATGCAGACCACGTCTTGCTCCACATCACTCGGAGTCAGGGGCCTCTCAAAAACGATGATCTGCTCCAGGGCATCCAAAAGCCGGGTGCAATCATCTACATCTTTTTTTTTCGGAAGTCTTAATTTTTTATCCTGCGGATCGATCATTTGCGGCGCTTCGCCAAAGTTGACAAATCCGGTTCGATCTTTTTCGCAAATGTAATCGTTTTCAGGGTTTCGCGCGCAGGCTCTGAATGTCGGCGGGCAGTCTCGAATTGCATCTTCGATAATGTGGGCGGGAATTTTGACAATTTGAGTGTGTGGGTTGATGGTGCAGCCGCTGCCGTCAAAAATTTCCAAAGCCTTTTTGCTTTTCACCTTTACACCGATGTCCCACAGCATATCTAGTGTCGCCAGATGGATTCGGTCCAGATCGTCATTGGTGAGAAAGTTAAGCCCAAGCCCGGACATACAAAGCGTTCCAGCTTGTTTATTTCTTTTGGCCATGTTGTGTTGCCTCCTTTTTAAAGAGATAGTTCCGTAAAGTTTTTGAAAGAATTAGTCCAATACAAAATATTAGTCAAAATAATAATGTTCAGAATTATAATAACCAAAAGTTATAAATCCTTCACCCTTTACGGTCTAGGCGTTTTATTGGCCGCACAATACGGAAGACTGATTGCGTACTCTGAAAACCGTTTATGCTCACCGTATCGTATAGATTCCATTGATTTGCACTGTGAGTTATGCAATGATTTAGATTACCTTTTAACTTTTCCGATTTATCCGGGTTATGAATTAGAGAATGGAATCAGACTGCGCACGAGATATTTACCCAAGGTTAGAAAAGCATTTTCAACATACCAACGTGTATCGCCCCATGCGCATTGAGCGCTATGAAGCCGGGACGGAATTGGATTATGATGTAACAGGTGTATCCTCGGCAGCTGAAGGACGGGTGCGCCTTTTTGTCGATAAATTTGTCGGGGGCGGGTTTGCCGGCCAGGTTTACCGCGTGAAGGTCATCGAGGTGGAGGCTGAGAACGGGTCTTTTCGAGATCTTCATGAAGGGGGAATGTATGCCATGAAAATCTTGATACCCCCGTCCGGATTTTCGCGGTTTTTCCGCAATACCCTGTATTGGATTGGATTCCAGGGACCCTTTCAGCTTCAAGTGAACCCAGATGCAGCACGTGCCGGAGCACTTTGGCAGAAATTTATTCGGCGGGGAGCTAAAATAAGGTTTGGTGATGAAACTAGCGTGGTGGATATCCATGCAACTTTTGTGGATCCTGTTCTGGGTAGTTGTGGCGAATTGAGCGAGTGGGTTGAGGGGCGCACGTGGCGGCTGGAGGTAGATGACCGCCTGGATCTTCTAAAACGCTGGTTTAAAGGCAAAAATGTTGATGTTAAACATCTTGGGTCACCGGAATATCGTGCCAAGTATACGTTCATGCATGAATTTGTTGAATTGTTGCATCAGTTGGGTGCGCATGAATTTGCCCGGCAGTATGAATGGTCGACCTGGAAAAGCCAACCGAACTGTTTGAAAAGAAGCCATACAGATGAAACTACGGACGGCGGATTGGTTGCTGTCGATTTTCGGGCAGGACTTGCGCTCCTGCCTTTTTTGCCAATGAGCCCGGGGGATTTTAAATTGATCGTTCAGGGTCTTGGGCGCAAAAGTCTGGTGCAGTTTGATCGCGGCAACATCGAAAAACTGGAACAATTTATTTCTGCCCATGAAGACAAGTTTGCCGATATGACCCATCTGCTGGAAGAATTAAAAGCCTCTGAACAGGTCTATCGAAATTCCATACCTGATATTACCCACAATAATCTACGCCTTATTTACAGCCCTCGCCTATGGTCAACCATGCGTCGCAGTGCGGTTACCGGGTGGAGCATTCGAAATTTAATCGATTCGCGATGGCATGCGAAATTGAAGAACAGTTTTTTTCTAGCTTTCTTGTTTGCTTTTCTCGGCCTGATTCCGTTTATTGGACGATTTTTTCGACGAATTTGGGGTCAGGCCTATTGGCGCAAACATTACCAAGCCATACTGACAAGTCAGGACTATCTGCGTCGAGCAATTCGCGCAAAGGTTATTGAAATGACGATCAGCTGGCACAGATCAGGGAGGCTTGAAAACGAGAGGTCCCTGAAGTTGGCGAAACACCCGTGGCCTGTTTTATATCACCTTCCATTATCCTTGTTGCCGGTGGGATTGCATAAGTGTGTTACGGATTGGCAGTATGCCAAGGAGCGGGTGGACTTCTATTTACGAAGGCCAATTCGCCTGTATTTTGACCACGATCTGCGTGAACAATGGCTGCGGGATATGGTCACCGAAGGACAGGAAAAACATCTGCTCAGTGTTGAAGATGCTGATTTTATTCTACGCCAGATCAAGGACCTGTTTATCCAGAAGTATCTCAAAAGCCTGGCTGTGCATGTATGTACGCTGCCGGTCACTCAGGTTGTATCCGTGATGGTCGCTATTATTTATTATGTAACCCATCCTGAGCTGCCACCCGGTACGGCATTATTGCATGGGGCTGCAATTATTGCAGCCTTTCAGGTGGTACCGATATCCCCGGGGTCTTTGGTTCGCGGACTTTACGTTGTATACCTGGTCATTCAGGAGCGAAATTTTAAGGATTACAATATTGCGGTGTTTCTCGGATTTTTTAAGTATATCGGTTATCTGGCTTTTCCGATTCAGATGACCTATCGGTATCCGACCCTGGCTAGGTTTATGGCCGGTCACTGGTCTACCGAAGCCGTCCATGCGGTTCCCGTGTTTGGCGAAAGAGGGGCTTTGCTGGAGCACACCGTGTTTAACGTATTTTACAATTGGCCCTTAACCATCCGACGCCGGATGAGAAAGCGCAGTGATTGGCGAGCTACCATACCGCCGCGATATTGGCACGTTTTCTTATGCGTGCTTGCCGGAACAGGGCTATTTTTACTAGTCGATTTTATTTATTATATGCATTTTGCCGAACTGCCGAGTTTAAAGGCTATTTGGTTTTTTGTATTGGTAGTATCCTTGGTTTGCGGGTCAGTCGTTACACTGGGAGCCGGTGGGGCCTCACTGTGGAAAAGAGTAATCAGTGGGACCATATGCGGTGCAGTTATTGGAGTTTTATATGGTGTCTTATCACCGGTTCTAATTCATACTATATCCATCGAACCATCTGTCATAGCTATAAACTGTGTGTGGCGGGTATTTGTGTTTTCCATCCTATCGGTCATCGGCGTGCTTATCACAGAGCTAAAGCTGCCGGAACCTGAGATCGGAGGTAGGTTTGAAGAAATACGAACCGGTTGACCGAAGGTAAATAATGCTGAAAGGAAAAAATAGGTTGCCTGGGAAAGCATTAACCCTCTGCCATCGGAATCGCGTACGGGCCCTCCTCAATGAAGGCGATGGTCGGTTTTTTTCCATTAAATCTGGGATGATGGACCGCATAAATGATGGCATTTTGAAACATGGCGGTGGCTTTTTCAGCGTCTGATTTAAATTCACTCTTTTCCTGAATAAAGTCATATCCGCTCACCCCCGGGATAATCTTAAAATTATCTTTGGGTATTTGGGGAGAGCAATATATCAATCCGTCATCGCCCAGCTTCCGAAACGGCTTTCCCCACATTTCGGGCTCCCACTGATCTTTTGTAAACAGCCAGTCCGGATGTCGCAGGATCGAAATATAGCGATCAGGACCCAGCATTTTAAACAGATGAAGAAGTGTTTGATATTCCTGGGAACCGATTGGTTCAACATCATTGTTATTTGCCACCATCACAATGATGCCATTTTCCTTGACTGCGGGCATGGCATTGACCGCTGCCTTCACACTTTGATAATGGTCCCTTCCAACATAGCCGGCATGGGTTAAAACAATATCATATGGATCATGAATCGGTATGCACACAAATCCCTTCATTGCGTCAAAAGCCGCAAGATGCGCTTTTACCAGATCGCCTGCAAAAACGCCGGTAATCGACAACTCATTGTCCAAGGTGGTGCTAATCATGAAATCCACACCCACGGTTTTGGCAACTTCCAAAGCCTCCTCGTGGCAGGGGTTGCCATCCAGTATTAAATTGGTTGCATTTGGATGCTCAAGAAACTCAACTCCATGAAATTTCTCGATGGTTTTGGTGTTTACCAGTGCCGGACATACTGCCTTTCTTCCACCGGATATGCCTACCATGAAATGGCTCTCCACCAGCCCGGTGATGATCTTGACATCAGATTGATAAAAAATTGTATTTAAGTATACTTCGGTCCCTCTGGTGGTGTGGGCGGCCAGCACCTGTGATGACAAATCCTCACAATCGTGATCCACGATCCGGTAGCGATCGACCACATCCTGGCCATACATCCCGATCCTCTCCTCAAGCGTGCTGGGGCGGTGCATGCCGTTTCCGATAACAATGACGATATTCTCCCGTTTGACACCGGTCTGTTCGATGATGTCAAAAAGTGGGAGCAAAATGCCGCTCTCACTTTTGTAGGGTGCGGGACGGGTGATGTCGGAGACGGTCACGCAAACGGTCGTGTCTGCAACTGATTTGCCTTTAGAACGAATGATTTCAGATAGGTGGGGTGATCCGATCGGATGATTTAGAGCGTTTAGAATTTCTGATTTCGATTGAGCCAGGGGAGGCATTTTTTTCATATTTAAAATGGCACATTCAGGAGGTACAAATATTTGGAGAAAACCATCTCCAAACGCCACTTCAACGTTTTTCCAACCCCTGATGTCCGCTTTATCGAGAATATCTTTCCGAATATCTCCCATGACATGCTCCAAAACCGGTGTGAACCGGATAGCCGAGTAGATTCTCCATTTATTTGAAGGTTATATTAACCTTACCCAGACTCGAAAAGCTCGCGGTGTAGGTGGAACCTTTCTCCATCGCCAAGATCGGGGTAAGGGTGCCGGTCATTATCAACTGCCCGGCCTTCAATCCTTTATTGCGATCAGCCAGTTTATCTGCCAGCCAGGATACGGCTCTGGCAGGATGCCCCATGGCTGATTCTCCTATCCCTTCTCCAACCTCAGCGCCATCTTGAGACATCGTGACCGTTTCACCGCGCAGATCAACCTGGCTTACCGGATGCCTTTGATCGGGCAGAACGATACGGCCTGCGAATCCGTTATCTGCGTAAATATCGGGAAAAGGACAGTTCCAGCCTAAAAAGCGCGAATCACAGATCTCAAAAGATGCGCTCACACCTGCGGTTGCCTCCAGAACCTCTTCTACTTTAAGCATTTTGCCGCCGAGATCCCTGCCGAGTTTGAAGCAGATTTCGCACTCGATTTTTGGTTCGATCAGACCGTTCAGCGGCACCTGTGCGCCACTTTTCAAGACCATCGAATCCATGATATGGCCGTAAATAGAATCCGGCCAGCCCATCTTTTCCCGGGCAGGAATATTGGTAAACCCGATTTTATACCCGACCAGATTCTCGCCTGCTTTCAATCTGTTTTGTATGTTCCCTTCACAGATTATATGGGCATCCTCTATGGATAATCCTTCTGAAAAACGATCCGAAATCGGCCCGATCGGATTTTTATCCTTCTCAGCCCGGGCTAAAAACCGCATCTCTTTTTTTAAACCCATGCTTTCTCTCCATTATATGTTAACGACAGAGTAACAGATTGGTTTTAGCGATCGTGCAACATCCGGCCGAGGGACTCAGCCACCAGTTCCGTCAGGTCCTTGACCGCCAGGTCGATCTTTTGCCTGCGGGCCCTGCTGGCCATAGTGCGCACGCATTGCTGGCATGCGGTGACCACCATGTCCGCACCGGTCGCCTGAATTGTATCAAGCTTCATCTGGGCCACTTTGCCCGAGAGTTCCGGATTGACCATCTCGAGGTTCCCGCCTCCGCCACAGCAAACCGAAAGCTGTCGGTTCTCCGGAAGTTCGACCAGCTTGATATCGGGAATCGCTTTGATCACATTGCGGGGTTCTTCAAAAATACCGCAGTTTCTACCCAAATCACAGGGGTCATGATAGGTAACCGTCCTCTTGATCGGTTTAGGGGTGATCTGTTGGCCCTTGATCAGTTCGTCGAGCAGCTGGGTCGCATGGTATAATTTTGCATCTGTTTTATAAAAATGTTTCCAAGTGTGGTAACAGGAAGGACAGGTAAACACTATCGTTTTGGCACCCACCTGCTCCACTTTTTCCAGATTGTGCGCCATAAGAACCTTCATTTTATCCGGCATACCAGCGCCGATCAGGGGAAAACCGCAGCACCACTCCTCACCCCCGAGGATGGTAAAATCCACACCTCCCTGTTCCAAAATGAGGGCCATATTTACAGGGATCTTCTGTACCATGGGAAAAAACGACGCCACGCAACCGACAAAAAAAATGAGTTCGGCGTGTTCTTTTTCAAATGCGTGCTCAGGCAGATTCTTGATCAACTCCTGCCATTCGCCCCGCTCCTCGTTGTCATCGTCCGATATGTTATGCCTTTGGTCGAGTGTTTTGGCCAGACGATCCGCCACCTTTGGGTAGAAACCCTCTCCAACAAAACATTCCCGATCGCGAAAGATCAATTCTTTTGTTTCCACTTTGGGGAGGCAGGCAGCGGTGCAGGCGCCACACCCCAGACAGGAAAAGATAGATTTCTCGATCTCTGGGCTCAGCTCAAGTTTCCCTTCGATCACCAACCGGGTGATCGCATTCCGGCCCCTTGGAGCGGCAGATTCCTTCCCTTCAATTTTATATATGGGACAGTTTGGCAGACAAAACCCACACTTGTTGCACCTAGCGACCTCGTCATAGGACAATTTGCGCATTTGAACAATATTCATTCAGATTCCCTTTTCCATCGTGTTACATTAGAATCAAAGTCCACCCACAAAACGGCCGGAACTCATGATACCTTTTGGATCCAATTGATTCTTAATCCGCCCCATGACCGGAGAATCAAACCGGGGTTCGCCCCACAACGGAAGATCCTTTTTAAGATTGGTTGGTGCAGTCTGCACAACCAGATTGCCGTTTGCTTTGCATGTCTGTTCCAGCAGCAAATCGATGGTGGAAACCGCCCTTTCGGAAGCGGCTGTATCGTCTCCATCCAGTAGAAAATTGATGGTACACCCCCCGTTTCCTGTGTGGCACAACAGGGTATATTCAAGGTGATTTGAAGACAACGTATCGTCTGCAAATTGGATGATGTTCTTCCAATCTGAAATCTGATAACTGAGCTTGGCTGTTATCATTCCTGGGAATCGGTTCGCCATTGAATTCTGAAGGTTCCCCATAGAATGCCAAAAAAGCCGGTGACCATCTTCCGAAAAAACAATACTGTCTTCGGCTTCAAAATCTTTCGCCATGTCCAGCATCTCCAATTTCATCCGGTCAACCGCTTCCTCGTATGCTTCTAAAGCGACCGCCACCGCATAACGCCCCGGGATTAAATCGCTTTTATTGTTTTTAAAGCCTTCGAATGCCCGTTTGTTCATAACTTCAACGGCAGCCGGAAGAAGCTGGGTATCAAGAATAGCTTCAACGAAGGTAGATGTGTTCTTGAACGAATCAAAGGAAACCAAAATGGTTTCCATGCGTTCAGGGAGGGGTAACAACCGCAGGGTCATTTCACACAGGATCCCTAAACTTCCTGCTGATCCGATCATCAGCTTGGATATGTCATATCCGGAAACGTTTTTTACAGTTTTACCTCCTGTGCCGACGATTGCCCCGTCAGGAGTTACAAAACGTATGCCGAGCAGGATATCCCTGGGCAGACCGTACAAAAGCCTTCTCGGTCCGGTGGAGTTGGAGGCCAGAATGCCACCGATGGTTGCGCTGGCGCTAAAAGGAGGATCCAACGGCATGAAGCACCCGCTGTGTGATCTGTCGGAACAGATAAACGCTTCCGCTTCGGTTCCAAGGTCTTCGAGCGGTAGGTAACACCGGTCTTCCTCGGTTGCCAGTCGTGCTTGGATATCTCTGAATTTAACCCCTGCTTCCACCGTAAATGTCAAATTATCGGTATCCACATCCACCATACTATTGAGCCGTGACGTGCCGATCACCATATCCAACCGTTTTGGCGGATGTCCCAAGGCCATTTTGGTACCACTCCCAAAGGGGATGATCGCAAGGTTTTTCAGGTTGGCGTAGGTAACCACATCTGAAACCTGTTGGGTATCCTTCGGAAACACGACGGCATTTGGCGTCATGCCGTCCACAGCATATTGTTCGACATCGCCGTCATCGGTCCTTATATGCTCCGGACCCACGATTTCCATGAGTTCGTTATATCGGTTATTCAAGTCTGTCACACTAAAACTCCCTGGTTTTGATGATTGTTGTCCGGTTCCGGTATCATTTTTCCTGGGTTCAGCAAACCCATCGGATCAAACGCCTTTTTAATCTGTCGAGCGAATTCCAGGTCCCGCTCACAAAAAATGAAGTGCGTTTCCTTAAGCTTTTCAACCCCCACACCATGTTCTCCGCTGATGGTTCCGCCCAAATCAGCGCATATTTTCAGTATCTCGGATCCTGCCTTGAGCACCCGCTCCTTTTCTTCTTCATCCCGTTCATCGAACATGATAAGGGGATGCAGGTTGCCGTCGCCGGCGTGAAAAACGTTTCCAATGGGTACATCGTATTTCTTGCTGACTTCCATGACTTTGGCCAGGGCTTCCGGCAGCCTGGTGCGAGGAACCGTACCATCACAACACATGTAGCTGGGTCTCAAACGGGCAACCGCCCCAAATGCGCCTTTGCGGCCGGCCCACAGCTTGGCCCTTTCGGATTCGGTTTTGGCCAACCGGATTTCACGGACGTGATGCCGCTTGCATATTTCACTGATCTTTTCAGCCTTTTTGTCCATTCCATCCGACATACCATCCAGTTCGATGATCAGTACTGCTGCTGCGTCCAGGGGGTATCCGGCATGAACCGACGCTTCCACCGCCTGAATAACCTTATTGTCCATCATCTCCAAGGTGGCGGGTATGATCCCTTCCGCGATGATGGCAGAGACCGTATTGGCGCCATCCTCAATCGTATCGTAAATGGCCAACATGGTTTTGACTGCTTCCGGTGCGCGGATGAGCTTAAGTATCAACTTGGTGGCGATGACCAGGGTGCCCTCGCTGCCCACCAGAAGACCGGTCAAATCATAACCGGGATTATTCTGGGCCTTGCCGCCGGTCCAGGTCACTGTACCATCATCCAGCACGACTTCTGCTCCCAGGATATGATTGGTGGTCACGCCATACTTGAGACAGTGGGGTCCACCGGAATTTTCTCCAAAGTTTCCGCCCAGCGTGGAAACCTTCTGACTGGCCGGGTCCGGCGCATAGATAAAACCCAGTTCAGCTACACGATTTTGTAAATCGAGCGTGATGACACCCGGCTGCACGGTGGCTGTCCGGTTTGGAATGTCTATCTCAAGAATACGGTTCATCCTCGAAAAATGAATGATAATTCCACCTTTGATCGGGATGGTGCCGCCTGTCAAGTTGGTGCCGGACCCCCTCCCGATGAGCGGAATCTTTTCCTTATAAGCCAAGGTCACCACTTTGGAAACTTCCTCTGTTGAACCGGGAAGTATTACCATATCGGGTTTTGCCCTGTCCAAAGAAGCGTCATAGCTATAAAGCGTAAGATCCATGTCAGAGGACAAAACATGGTCGGAACCCACGATTTCTTTCAAATGGACGATGAGTTCTGGTTTCTCCATAACGCATTCTCCTTTACTGCATATTCTTTATCTTTTCAAACCCGCCGTCCCATGCGGCTTCGAGTATGGGGCCCATGTAATCGTCAACCAGGCCGGCATTGAGCGGCACCGGCATATTCCTCAGCTTCATATCGAGCTGCGGATCTTTGGCAGCGGAAAGGCAACGATCGATATGCGCTTTCCCAACACCTTCTGTTTCGCTCAAACAGATGGGAAACCCCAGAAATCTACTGAGATTAACCATCCCTTTTGCCACTGCCAGCCCCAGTTCCCGACCGGTCAATGTATCGATGTCTTCCTCAATATATCCGTATTTTTTATATATTTTTCCGATGACCTGCAACTGTTCTGTAATTGCAGGCGCAAAAAACACCGTATAATAGGGATTCATCAGGGCACAGGCGCGACCATGACTGAGCACATCGATCAGGGAAAAACTGTTCAGGTGGGGACCGGAGGTACCGCCGATCATGATCGCATAACCACCCAGATCCGTCCCCAACCCCATGAGGGTTCTGGCCTCTATGTTGGCCGGATCCTTCTTCACCTCGGTTAAACCTTTGATAATGACCTCAAGCCCCAGCTCTGCAACCTGACGCGCCTGGTCCTTTATTTCGGAAGAAGCGCCAAAATAGACCTCCAGACAATGCGCAATGCCATCCAGACCGCCATCCAGGGTCAGACTCATCGGCTGTGTGGTGGTAACATCATAATCAAAAACAGAACGCGGCGGGATAATCGCTTCATCTACGATTAGCTTTTTTTGTCCTTGAACAGGATCGGTAATGTTTGAATATTTTGTAAGGTGTGCACCTGAACTGGCCGCCATCATGATGGCGACCACCGGCATGATGGTCCGGCCAGATTCCTGACAAACCTTTGTGACGTTGCCAACGCCGAAAAATGGATCAATTTCCGGCTGAATATCACCCAGTGTGGCCAGCTTGGCTGCTGCTTTTGCAGCATCAATCCCGGAACCGCCGTCAGCAACCACCACCACATCCACAACCTCTACCCCTTCATTTTCTATGGATTTAAGGATCCGGTCTTTGATGGGCTGATACCATTCAAATTCAATCGGTCCGATAAAGATGGCTCTTTTCCCTAATTCCGCCGCATACTTTCCGGGTGATTCATCGAGCACCCCACTGCCAAAGGCATAGGTGTCCGCCTTAAACTCCTTCAAAATAGCTGATGCCATCTCTTTTAAATTAGACATTTTTCCTTCCTAAACCCCTTACCCAAGTTTCGCAACCTTAATTTTACGGATCCTCGCATCCGGCCTTGGGTGAAGGCGGTGCTTCAGTGAATTCGGGGTGAGAAACGCAGGGTTCTTATTCAAATTCCCTAATGGCATCTATGGCCACACCCATGGAACAATCGGTTTGACGTTCCATGATAATATCGATGACATACGGTATGCCAGACTCGACCCCTCTTTTGAATGCCGCCTTGATTTCGTTCGGATCGGTGATCCGCTCGCCCATAGCGCCACATGCCTCGGCAAACTTAACAAAATCAAAACCCCTGCCCTTGTTTTCAGATTCAAGCATCCCTGGACCGGCAAGGGCATCGCCACTCCCCGTGCTTTCCCCCGCAGCCTTTATCCGGGGCTGCTCAAGAACCTGGCTCTTTTCTAAGCTGTCATACCATATCTGGACTTCATATTCCATGTCGAAAATGTACTTTTCAGCCTGCCGGATCAGTCCGAGATACCCATTATTCAGCACAATGCAGACAAACGGCACCTTGTACATCACTGCCACCGGGAGGGACTCCATACAGAATTGAAACCCGAAATCACCGACCACGGTTACCACCTGTTTATTGGGACGCGCCACTTTTGCGCCGATGGAGGCAGGCAAATCCCATCCCAGAGGGCCAGCACCGCCACAATCGAGGTAATGCCGGGGTTTGGAGATCTTCTGTAGCTGGCCGGACCAGATCTGGTTCAGACCGATACAGGTGACAAATACGGTCTCCTCGTCAAAAAATGTGTTGATTTCCTTGAATACCCGCTGGGGTTTAATCGGAATATCATCATAATCGGTTTTTCGTTCCAGCGACTTTCGAATCTGTGGGATTTTCAAGCCGATCGAATCGCTCTTTTTTTTACCACGGCTTTGGATCTCCTGTGCCAGGGCTTGCATAGTCAATTTCGCATCTGCGCAGATTCCCAGGTCCGGCATGATATTCTTACCAAGTTGTGATGGGTCTATGTCAACATGGATGAACTGCCGATCTCCCTTATATACCTCGATATCACCGGTGTGACGGTCATTGAACCGCGCGCCAACCGCCAAGACCAGCGTCGAATCCAGAAAGATTTTATTTCCCGACCGCGTATTGCACTGAATGCCCACCTGTCCCGCCATGAGCGGATGATTCCAGGAGATCCCGCTTTTCCCCATATATGAAGTCACCACGGGTATCTGCAGTGCTTCTGCCACTTCCATAAATGGCTTGCAGGCATCGGCGATGATCACACCTCCCCCCAAAAGCATGACCGGCTTTTCTGCACGGGTCAACATATCCACGGCTTTGGCAACCTGTTTTGGGTTTGGTGCCGGTCGAAAGACGGGGAGTGGTCCATCGGTTTCCGGATCGTACTCGATCTCTTCCTTTTGGACATCGAGAGGCAAATCGATCAGGACCGGACCGGGACGACCCTCTTTCATTATTTTAAATGCCTCACGGAAAACCCAGGGTATCTTTGCGCCATCTTTTACACAGTATGCTTTTTTGGTAATCGATTTCACAATCTCAACAATATCCACTGCCTGAAACGCTTCCCGATCGAGCTGCGCCCTTACATTCTGGCCCGTTATGGCCAGGATGGGGATGGAATCCACATATGCGGTATACAGACCGGTGACAAAATTGCTTGCTCCCGGACCCGAAGTGGCGGCACACACACCCACATCCCCGATGGCCCGGGCATAACCATCGGCCATATGAATTGCCCCTTCCTCGTGTCGAGTGACCATATGCCGAATGGTGCCGCGGTCTTTCAATGATCGGTAGAAGGGGAGGATTCCGGCTCCCGGGATGCCAAATATCTGTTTGACCCCCTCGCTTTCAAGAATGTTAACCGTAGCATCCATTGAACTCATCTTAGGCATTGCTAACTCCTTTATATCTGTCTATTCCATGGGTACAAATCCCAGCTCACGGGATATCGCCAAGGCGCACTGTTTTACCTTTTCCCCAAAATATTCTATCCGGTTGGGGGTAATTCGCATGGCTGCGCCGGAAATTGATACCGCTGCTGTGACTTTGCCTTTGTGGTCGAAAACCAATGCAGCCACGCACCGGACCCCGTTTTCCATTTCTTCATTGTCTACTGAAAAGCCCCGGCGGGAATTCTGTTTCAGCTCCTTTATGATTTCACCCCGTTTTACCAACGTGTTCGATGTATACGGTTTTCGGTCGGTTCGATCCAGGTATGAATGGATGTCCGATTCGCCCCACTGACTCAAAAACATCTTTCCAACGCCGGTGCTGTACAGAGGGGCACGGGCGCCGAGTCGGGTAAAAATTTTGAGAATCGATTTTTCGCTTTTTACCTGATCAATATAGACCACTTCATCTTCATCCTGGATGACCAGGTTGGCGCTTTCTTGTGTATCGTTCATAAGCTGCTGGAGATGGGGTCTTGCGATGGCTGAAAGATCAAATTGCTCCTGAACCCGGGTGCCGAGCTCTAAAAAACGAAGCGAAAGAGCATATCGTTTTGTTAGCGGATGCTGGCTTAAATATCGCCTTTTGACCAGCGTGGAGGCGATGCGGTGGACCGTGGCCGGCGGAAATCCGGTTTTGGCAGATATATCACGAATGCCGATCTCCCCGGCCTGGGCAACAACATCAATAATATCGAGGGTTTTGTGAAGTGACTTCATTTGATGGGCGTTTCATATTGTGGAATATCATTTCGCAGTATGGTTATTTCTATCGATTTAAAAACAGCGTGTCAAGAGCTTTTCAGGGTCTTATCCATAAAACAATCGAAATTGGTCTATATTTTTAATAGTGTCATCCAATCCTCAAGACCGACCCCCGGGATTTCAATGTCACAACCGGCAAAAAATCCGGTCAGCACCTCACGGATTTCCACCACCGGATTTCCTGAGAGGATCGACTCCAGCCGGGCAACCCCATCCTCCGGATAACAGAAAAAATCACCGGAAATAGACACGTTGGCAAATTTGCCGTCCGTGACTTCAAAATCTGCTCGCATCAGGCCGCCCATTGCCTTGTGTGCCTGGTGTCTTATCGTAACACCGGATCGTATTCGGACAGAACGGCTCTGGGAGGCTTTACCTTTTAGATACAGCCATTCTTTGCACATCATTCTTGTGCCCAGTTCATCCATCTTGGCCTGGAGGGCGGCATCCTTTTCACAAGGATCCAGTGAACCCAGCACATTTTCAAATTCTTCAGCCATGAGTGCGTTCAGCGCCGATTCGCCCCATCTATCCCCATCCTTCTCTCCCAATTCCCTGCGGATGGTTGTCAGGTTTTCGTGGAGGGTCTTTTGAATCTTGTCACGGAATTTTTCGTCCGGGACTTTTAGAATTCGTGACATCATTTCATAATTAAAATCGAGGATGAGGTTGCCGACAAAAACAACGCAATCACCGATCTCTCCCACACCGGTGCCCGATATTTTTCGGGAATTGACAATGATGTCGTTCACTGGTTTGTAAACAGCCGGAATACCGATCCGGCGATAGACATTGACAATAGGCTGAAGAAATTTTTGATAGAATGCTTTTTTTGTCGGGGGAATCGCCGGGTTGTCTTCCTTGAAAACAACATGAAAAAAAAGTTGCCCGCCGTCAAGATAAACAGCGCCACCCCCAACCTCACGCCTGAAAACAGGAATATTGTTTGCATCACAGAAGTCGAGATCAACCTCATGGGTAACATCCTGGTGATAACCGATGCAGACATAGGGTGATGCCGGTGAAACCAGAACAAGTGATTCGCGCCCAAGACGTGCGAGGGCATGATAGATCAATTGAGATTCCTGCCAGGGAACCTTTCCGAGGTTGTACAGATTCATTTTTTCTTTCCCCTTTCAACATTACTAATTGAGACGTCGAGAAGCATTTAGCACCCCCTTGCTACGGGTAATCAGATTCGATCGGGAACACGTGTACATTCTGTTCTGCAAGGATGGAACAGGCTTAGCATTTTATGATCCCTTTACCGAAAGGTAAAACCGGTGAGAAGACTTATGGGGGTTGACAGAGATCGTGATCAAAAACAGAATCTATCGGTTTTATTTAATTCCCATAAACGAGCCTGGGCAACCAGAGAATAACCTCCGGGAAGATAACAACCAAAGTAAGCCCGACCGCCTGAATAATAAGAAAGGGCACGGAAGCGCGGAATATGGTCCCCATTGAGATTTCCGGTGGTGCCACGCTTTTAAGATAAAAAAGTGCGTATCCGAAAGGTGGGCTGAGAAAGGCCATCTGCATGTTTACCATGTAGACCACCCCGAACCACAGGGACACTTCCGCCGGATTGACCCCCGGCAGGCCGAATACGCCATCCCAGGGGAGTGATAGCATGATAGGGGCGAAAATCGGAACTGCGAGCAGTAAAATGCCTACCCAGTCCAGGAACATGCCTAGCAGAATCAGGAGCACCATCATGATGATCAAAATGCCATACGGCCCAAATCCGGTACCCAGCAGGGACTGAGTGACAAATTCCTGGCCGCCGTTGACGATGTAAAAGCCGACGAAGATGCTGGCCCCGAACATGATCCAAAGCACCATGGTAGAAGCCTTGAGGGTCGTAATGGCCGCGCCCTTAATGGTTGTCCAGGACAGCTTACGGGAAAGGGCCGCTACCACCAACGCGCCGAAGGTGCCGATACCGGCAGCCTCCACCGGTGTGGCGATCCCTGAAAAAATAACGCCCAGCACCAGGATTACCAGGAGAATCGGTGCAATAATACCGCGCAACAAAATAATTTTTTCCTTGAAACTTACGCGCTCCTCCTTGGGCAGGGCCGGTCCCATGGCCGGATTCATATAGCTGCGTCCCGTGACATACAGGATATACATTCCGGAAAGCAAAAATCCCGGGAAAAAAGCGCCGATAAACAGTTCGCCCACCGACTGCTGGGCGATCACGGCGAAAAGGATAGCCAGGATCGAAGGCGGGATCAGGATACCCAGCGTACCGCCGGCCAGGATGGAACCGCAGGCCATGGCTGGATCGTATTTACGCTTGAGCATGGCCGGGAGCGCGATGATGCCCATGGTCACTTCTGCTGCACCGATCACGCCCACCATGGCGGCCAGAATCGTTGAAGCGATAATAGTAGCGGCGGCCAACCCCCCCTTCAGCCCGCCCAGAATTTTGTATACCACATCGAACAGTTCTTCGATCAACCCGGCTGCTGCCAGCACAGATGCCATAAAAATAAACAGGGGAATGGCCGAAAGCTGATAGTCGGTCATAAACGGAAAGATGCGCGAGGGCAGGATGTGCAGCATCCGCAGATCGCCGAAGAGAAAAAGAAACACGACCCCCAGCCCACCGGTGACAAACGCCAGCGGCAGACCCAATAGAAGCAAGAAAATCAATGAACTAAACATCCAAACCGTAAGCCAGCCGATTCCTATTTCCAGACCCATTGTTTATACCTTCTTTCCTGCTAAGACGTACACATCCTTGATCAGCTTGGTGAATCCATCCAAAAGCAGCAGAATCGCCCCGACGATCATCATCACCTTTACCGGCCAATACTGGATGGCCCACTCGGTAAAGGAGACTTCCCATACCTTTATCGAATCTCCCGCAAAAACCCAGCTGGTCCACAATAAAGCAACTATGAATATAAAAAAGAAAATCGAAGTAAACACGTCGGTGAGGCCTTTGAAACGGGCCGGGAAATACTGATATAACACCTCCACACGAACATGTGCGTCCTCACGATTGGTAAATCCGGCAGCCAACACATACTGCATGCCGAACATCAGGAACATTCCCTCGTGGGCCCAGTTGGTGGGTGAATTAAAGACATAGCGGGCCAGCACTTCGTAATAGTATACAAAAACCGCGATGATCGACCAGAAACAAACGAACTCTCCGGCATAGCCATTGGCCTTGTCGATATAATAGAAGTACTTATTTTGAATGTCCCGGGTGGGACTTTCGCCTGTGCCCGGCTGGGCGGGCATACCGATCTTTTGGATGTCCGGTTCGGCTTCACAAGCCTCTTTCTCGGCGCATTTGTTAACCAGTCCGGACAGCAGATAAGCATCGACCAGCAGCAACAGTGCAATTAATATCGCAAATATGCGCACAATCAAATTCCAATTATCAACGCCTGCTTTTTCTTTTTCAATATTCTGCTTGGCTGTTTCCAGGGTTTGTCTTGCCTTTTCCAGCTTTTGCTGGGCACCTTCCACGTCTTTTTTAACCGCATTTTGGGCCCGTTCCAGGTCAAAATCAGCTATGCTCACATCATTCTTGGCGCCGGAAACCAGATTCAAGGCGGCCCTGTACTGGACATTTGAAAGTAGAAGCGCAATGAATAAAGGAACATAGACCAGCCCCCAAACGTTTTTGACATAGAAGCGGTGGAGTCCAACAAATCCCCCGCAAAGCCAAAGCATATAAGCTACCGGCTTGGACATTCCGCCGTCTACTTTTTGTCCCTGCTGTTTGCGAACAATGTACATGCCCAGGAGCGGTACGAAAATCAATCCCAGCCAGTACATCCAGTGGGGTAAGATAAATGTAATGCTTGGCATATTGTATTCCTTAATTCTAAAATAGAATCGAAAATGTCTTTTTGACCCTTGACCGATCGCCAAGAATCAAACAAAACAAACTTACTTCTCCGGCTCTTTAAATTTCTACCAACTCTGAATAAAGAAATAGGAACCGCCATAAGGGAGGACGGTTCCTACCTCCGTCCTGAACAGCTATTGACAAAGGTCCTGGATAGCGATCAACTCCACTTAAGCTTCTGACCCTTAATCATGTCAGGAGTTACATAGCCCAGGCTGCCCGACATCATGTAGTCGAGCTGTATCTTGAACACCTTGGCCGCGGTTTTGTCTTTGTTAGCCCAGTTATACCACAGGGGCACGGCCAATTTGGTAAATGCGGCGACATCATCCTCGCCCAGCCTTGTTACCACGGTTCCGGCATCCGTAAACTTCTTCCAGGCCTCCTGGTCGGCCTTCTGGATCCCGGCGTGATGCATATCGGAATAGACGTGTACTTCCATCTCCACGAACTGTTTCATCTCTTTTGACAGCGCATTCCAGGCCTTCATACCCACGGTGAGGTCCATCAAGTCCACCGGTTGATAGATCGACATAAAACCGGCCGGACCCATGGAGATGTATTTGGTTACCTGATGAAAACCCAATGCATAATTGATGGCCGGACCAACAAAATCGGCAACGTCTATGGTGCCTTTCTCCAGGGCCGGAAAGATCTCGCTGCCGGGAAGCAGCGTCGTTTTAGCACCGGCTGCCGAGAACAGCTCGGCCACCATCCCGCCCGGCACGCGCATTTTGCGTCCCCTGAAGTCATCGATGGAGCGGATCGGTATCTTGGAGTGAATGATGTTGGGTCCGTGATGGATCGGGCCAACATAGTACATACCGTGCTTAGCAAATTCTTTACGGGCAATTTCCAGGCCGCCCAGGGCGTAATAGAAGACGTCCCATTCGTGGGGATTGCGCGGGCCCAGAGGATAGGAACTGAAGAACACCGATGCCGGCATACGACCGGCCCAGTATAGGGTAAACGGGTTCATGGCCTCGAGCACCCCGTGCGTCACCGCATCGAACAGCTGCCAGTCACCCACAACAGCCTTGGCCGCAAAGGGTTTAAAAGCCAGTTCCCCGCCGGTCTTCTCAACGATCCCGTTGCACCAGTCGTTGAAAATCTCAAGCCCGATCCCTCCTGACCATGAAGTCTGTATACGCCAAGTGGTGGTCGCTGCCTTAGCAGTGCGGATGTTAAAAAGCATTGGTGCGGCTACGGCAGCTGCCCCGACACCTGCCGCCGCACTCTTTAGGAATTTACGCCGCGTGGTTGTCTCACCCGTGTCCTTTTTATCAATTGATTTCATAGCCCAATTCCTCCCTTTAGAATGTTAAAAGAATATACCATCACCCATTCGTCAACCGCTATCACAAGGCGATGGAAAGATCAACTCAAACACCGCCCTGGGAGAATCCCCTAAAACTGCTATTTCATATTGCGGAACATCTTTCTGTAATATGGTTTTTTACAATTCGATAGCAAACGTAAAGTTTAAGTGTCAAGTTAAAAAATTTTTATGATTCGGATTTGATGCCCGATGTCTAATCCCCGAGCGCCCGATGAATAAGCTGGGTTATATCCATGACCTCGATGGGCACCTTGTTTCTTTTCACATGGGTCAGCATGGTTCTCACACATTGCTGGCAGGAGGTAACGACGACCTGGGCACCTGTGCCTATTACCTCTTCGATCTTTTGTCTGGCAATCTCGGACGACAGTTTTTTATCGATCATCTCGAGGTTACCGCCGCCGCCGCAGCAGTTACACTTTTCCCGGTTATTGGGAAGTTCGACCAGCTTTACTCCCGGAATAGATCGGATTAATTCTCTGGGAGGATCAAACACCTTTGCACCCCGCCCCAAATCGCAGGGATCATGATAGGTCACCGTCAACGACAGGTTCTTAAAAGGGATGCGGTTTTCCTTGACCAGTTCCAACAAAAATTGGGATGCGTGGGATATTGCAAATTCATCGGGATAATAATCGCGCCACACCTGGTAACAGGAAGGACATGCGAGTACTACTTCCTTTGCTCCTTTTTTCCGGATCGCTTTCAGGTTGTGATCGACAAACTGTTGAAAATGATCCCCCATACCGGCCCCAAAAAGGGGGAAACCGCAGCACCACTCATCTTCACCCAGAAGAGTAAAGTCGACACCACTTCGGTCCAAAATCTGTGCGAGGGCAATCGGAATTTTTTGTGCAAGGGGAAAATAAGCAGCCACACAGCCGGTAAAATATACAATTTCTGCCTTATCCTTTAGATAACCATGATCCGGGGCTTCACGTATATCCTCAACCCAGTCGGCCCGCTCCTCATTATCCTCTGCAAAAACATTGTGGCTCTCCTCAAGATTGTCCCGAACCCGGTTGATTTTTTTGGGATAAAAACCGGAATGGACCATGTCCTGACGAAGGGATAGCCAGAGATCTCTTAGATGGATACCCACCGGACAAATTTCCTGACAGTTACCACAGAGCGTACACCGAAAGACAGTCTCACTGAAATGTTTCAACATCTCATCTGAGAGACCCCTGCCACGTAACAGTTTACGGAACAGTCCGATCCGGCTTTTCAATATCCGATTAAGTCCCTTTATCCGATGGATTGCCGAAAGCTCACCGTCCAAAGAGGCTGAGACCGCTGGACAGACTTCAGCACAAATCCGACAATTGGTGCAGGCCGATATCTCCAGGAGCTGTTTAAAGCTGAAATTCCGATTGTCCACCCTATTTATCCTCGGCATCCTCGGCATATTTTTCAATCTCTGCCAAAAGCCATTTTTCGATTTCTTCCGGCTCGTGGAGCAGGTTCGCCATTTCCCCTATATCATCCGGTCTGATTTTGAACATCCATCCCTTCCCATAACAATCCTCATTGATCAATCCGGGATTTTCCTCCAGTTCCTCATTAACCGCCACCAGTTCGCCATTGACCGGTCCAAAAACCTTCCCCAACCATTTGCCGGATTCCATCTTCGCGAATTTTTTTCCGGCTTTAATTATTTTACCTTCATCGGGAAGCTGAATATAGACAATCTCCCCGGCCATTTTCCGGGCGAAATCATCCATCCCCATCACCAGAAGGCCGTCTTCCTCCTTGACCCAAAAATGATTTTCCTCGTAATAGAGGTCATCTGGTAAATAATATCCTTGAATCTCCATGTTTTGTCCTCCGGTCTAAAATTAATCTGATATGCTATCGTCTTTGAGCTGCTCCTCCATCAGCATGTTAATAAATTCCGACGTGGTGCGAATTTCAAATTTTTGTTTTCGCAATTTGGCATTTACCAAATTGTGAACGCATGAATTACAATCGGTCAACACCACCTCGGCGCCGATTTCCTCGACCTCTTTGAGGCGACGTCGGGCCATGGCAATGGAGTTTTTGGCAAACGCGCCGCGGACGCCCCCACCAGCGCCACAACATAAAGCATCAGCACGATTATGGGGCATTTCCACAAAGTTCGGTGCAATCTTTTCGATGGTCATACGGGGCTCTGCATAGATGCCACAATGTCTTCCAAGGTCGCACGGATCGTGGTAGGTTACGCGTTTTTCGGTCTTTACATCCCAATCAAATTCTTTCAACAGCTGCGTGAGATGGATGGTCTTGACTCCCCTTTGCTTCAACACGGCATAATCGGGTTGGGTGTTGAAGGTCCGCCAGCAATAGGGACAACCGGTAATCACTCTTTTGGCGCCAGTTGTCAAAATGGATTCGATATTTCTTCTTGCCAGGTCTTTATTGATCTCAAACCCGACATCCTCAAGAACGCCGCTGCAGCATACCTCTTCGATGAGCGTATAGTCGACATCAAGCCGGTCCATAAGACTCAGGGTGGCATCGGTTGTCTCCTCTTCCCGGTAAGAACCTACACACCCGATAAAATAAACACTTTCCGCCCTCTGGTCTCTTTTTCTTTTAAAATCGGGTGCTTCATCTTCCGCATAGATATTGGTGTGCTTTTGAAGAACCTCCTTCATCCCCTTAAACGCCGGATGGCATGAGCCGATATGGACCATATCTTTTCTGACCTGTTTGATGATTTCGGGGACATTTACGTCTGAAGGGCAGTCTTTTACGCAGGCGGCACAGGTCGTACACTGAAACAGGCTCTCAATCAAGTCATCGTTGAGTTCGATTTCTTCGTCCATCACTTCCTTTAACAAAAGCATCTTCCCTCGAGCGTTTAAGGCAGGGCGGAGGGTTGACCCATACACTGGACAAACCGCCTGGCAAAATCCACATCGCGAACATTTCAAGATCTGGTCGCGGTAATTTTTTTCAAAATCATATTTACTTTCCATCATATGCCTCTTTATCTTCTAAAGCCATTTTACCTGGGTTGAGAATCTGATTGGGGTCAAACGTTTTTTTAAGGGTTCGCATCATCTGAAGAGCAACCGGATCGTGTTCCAACGACATATAGCGTGCCTTGGAAAGCCCGATACCGTGTTCTCCGGTAAGCGTTCCGTCCAAATCTATGGCAAGTTGAAAAAGATCTGAAATGGCCGCTTCCACTCGCGCCACCTCTTCTGGGTCATATCCGTCATATAAAATCTGAGGATGTAGGTTTCCGTCACCCGCATGTCCGAAGGTCGCAATCTGGAGATGATATTTGCCGGCAATGGCCTCAATCCCTTTGAGCATTTCTGATATATTCGCCATCGGCACAGTCACATCTTCCAGAACAAAGTGAGTCTTAATTCTGGCAAGAACGCCATAGGCGGACTTTCGAGCCATCCAGAGCTCCCTGGCCTCCTCTTCTGTTTTCGCCGATTTGATTTCCCTAGGATTATTTTTTTGAAAAACAGATATGATCTTTTTCATCTGAAAATCAGTTTCTTCAGCGGTATGTCCGTCGGTCTCTGCTAAAATCATGGCGTCAACCTCAGGAAGATTCAGATCTGTATTTTGGTTAATGGCCTGGATGGTATGGCGGCCCAGGATCTCCAGGGCACTCGGGATGATACCCGTGAACATGATTTGACTGACAACCCGGCCGGCATCATCCAACCTGTCAAAGGTGGCGAGGGCTGTGCTGGTTACGGTCGGCCTGGGGTTGATTTTGAGTATGATCTCCGTAACCACCCCAAGGGTCCCTTCAGAGCCCACAAAAAGTCGAGTCAGATCATAACCGGACACACTCTTCATTGTTTTCGATCCGGTTCGCATGATCCGTCCATCCGGTAAGACCACCTGCAACCCCAAAACATAATCCCGGGTCGTTCCATACTTGGCCCCTTTTAATCCACCCGCATTGGTGGCCACGTTGCCCCCTAGTGTGGAAACTTTTCCGCTTGCAGGATCGGGTGGGAAGAAAAATCCATACGGGGACAGGGCGTTTTCGAGCTCTGCATACACAACCCCCGGCTGAACAATTGCCAGCCGGTCTTGGATACTGATCTTCACAATCTTATTCATGCGACTGAGGTCCAGGACAATTCCTCCCTTAATGGGAACCGCCATGCCGGACAGACCGGTCCCTGCGCCTCTTGGAATGACCGGGATCTTCTCTTTATTGGCGATCTTCAAAATTTCCGATATCTGTTGCGTTGTCTCTGCCCACAAACCACAGATGGGTCTGTGCCGGTGTTCTGAGGCATCGTAGGAATAAGAAACCATATCGATCTGATGATCGGTAAAATTTTTATCACCAACAACATCGATAAGCATCTGTTTTATCTTTTCTTCCATCTGCTCCTCCTGGAAGTTCTCTCAACACCTCAATTGAGCGTGTTTAATGCATACTGGTTTTAAGGTCTGTTTACGAGTGTTTTTTATAAATTTTTTTAAGAAAACACTCCTGTCAGTTACGATCCGCTGCCGCATGAACCACCATGATCACAGGTGCCATGATAATATGTTTTAAATGGCTAAAGGGTAGATAGGCGATAAATGCCCCTGATAAAACAGCATGAGCATACCAAACATATCCAAAAACCTCGGTCAACCCGGTCATCCCGTAAAACAATTTGCCGATGCTATACCCAACAACCGCATACCCTGAGTTTTCCGGATATCCTGTCATGGCGATCCGAATTCCCTCAAGGACAAAACCGACCAGAACAATTCCGCCGATCAGAATCAGTGCCAATCGATCCTGTCTCGGTAATCCATGGATGTTTTCTGTTTCGGCTGAACGCCCTCGAATCAAGGCCAAAACAACGCCCAAAACAATCATGATTCCGGTCAGATCAAACAGGAAGCCGGTCGTAGAATGGTTTTTATCCAACATCGGCCAAAACAACGATACATCCGGTAACCAGATGGAAGCCAAAAGGCCCACGAAGCCCCAGCCCAGACGAAAGACAAACGGAAAAAAAATCAGGCCGTGGATGGTCCATCGCCGTGCTGAACGTTTATACAGTCTTTTTTGTAAAAACATATCGAAAAAGAGCGACTTGAGGATTAAAATGATCTTTTGTGAAAAAATAGCCTTTGCCGATTTGCCCTCCAATACTTTGGCCATCGAAAAGGGATTTGCAATTTTTTCAAGGCCCCGTGATCCGGATAACCAGATCGAAGCGGTCAATACCAATCCGGATAGAAACACGATTAGGGACAAAACCGTGGTTGTATCTCCTACTGAAAATGTAGCTGCATGACACGGCATACAAAGGATGCTCTTTGCCGGTAGGATCATGGAGACCGCACCTACCGGATTTCCATTGAAATGACATCGTTGACAATATGCTTCACCTGTTGTTGAGACCAGAAGATGAATGCGCGAGTTCATCCCCGGTTTGCTCGTTCTTTCCCAGCGGATGGCTTTTGTTTTGGGATCTTTAATCGGCAAAATCTCCTCAAGATGGCAGGCCTGACAAGTCACATCCGCATGTGCATCATTGGAGATCTTTTCATCATGGGGCGGATGACATTCGCGGCAGTCCTCCAGTTTTATATCCCGGTGGCTGAATTTCGCGGCCTGGATATGACAAGACAGACAGCTGACATCCGCATGGGGGGCTGATCTAAATTTTTTTTCGACGATAAAAGGAACCGTATTTCCGGTCAACACCTGGGGCTCGGTCTCTTGTGAACCGTGGCACTCGAAACAGAGTCGAAAAATCTTTTCTTTGTCACTGAAATCTTCGGGGCTAAAATAACCATGGCAGGTTAAACACTTTTCATCCTCAGGTGAAGGCGAAAAGTCAGTCGATACGGTCTGTTGCTCAGGGCAGGCATCGCATTGTTCATTACCGGGGGTATCGGAATCTGACTGGCTGACCTTGGTTTCTCCGTTTCTCCCATAGCTGGCCATATAATGTGGGTGATGACACCGGAGACAATCTTCATATGTTTCCGGTTCTTTGACGTTTTCGACGCCGTGTAAACCCTCGTTCAGTTTCTCCATGACCTCGTCATGGCATAACAAACATTCATCAATATCAAAGAAGTCCATCATTTTCTTTGTCACATCTGCCGGATTCGGATGGAGATCTGCATCCTCAATATCCTCATGGCACTCCTGACAACCGGTTTCAGGATGGGCTGAAGTCAGCAATTGTCTCATATCGATCAACCATGAAGCATTGGATTCACCACCCTTCATTGTAAAAAAAGCCATTATCAAAAAGAGTATCACTTTCTTTTTCATTTGGGAGACACGATCCTGTTTGGTAAGGCATCTTGCTAGCTTTTTTTTATTACGGTGTCAAGACGTTTCTATTGGGTCGACGTCGGCTTTTGAGCGTATATTCATCTGGATGTAAATTTGAAAGAAGATTCCCGCATACTCATGAATAAATATCGAGGTTGACATTTTGTCTATTGTAGGTAAGGAAAAAAGTAGATACAAAATATTATTTTTAAACCCATGTTTTCATGTTATATATTCGGATATAAAGAAAAAAAGAAAGAGTATATCATGAATCGAAAAACAAAAAATGTGAAGCAGATGCGAAACGATGCAACCGAGATCTTTCATGCAGGGCTAAAGGCTGTGAATCCAGGTATCGCCGTAAAGCGTTACTGTCGACTTGATGGCGATCATCTTTTCATCGGCGACGAATCGTATAATCTTTCCCGATTCAATCATCTGTTTGTCATCGGTGCTGGAAAAGCGTCAGCCCCCATGGCCAAGTCGATCGAGGATCTGGTTGGAGAAAGGATTACCAAAGGGATCATCAATGTCAAATATGGACATACCGCAAAACTCGCCCGTATAAATCTGGTTGAGGCAGGCCACCCGATACCTGATAAAAATGGTGAAGAGGCTCACGGGCAATCTTAAACCTGGCACAGGAGGCTCGAAAGGATGACCTGGTGCTATGCCTGATGTCAGGCGGCGGATCCGCCCTGCTTCCCCTTCCAGCTCAAGGTCTCACATTAAAGGACAAACAGGAAACCATAAAAGTGCTACTAGCCTGCGGCGCAACCATTCACGAGATTAATGCAATACGGAAACATACTTCCGCGGTGAAAGGGGGTCAGATCGCCAGAGCTGTTCATCCAGCAACACTTATTTCACTTATCCTTTCAGACGTTGTTGGAGACAACCTGGACGTGATCGCATCCGGCCCCACGGTTCCGGATTCGAGTTCATTTTCTGATTGCATGGAAATCTTCCGCCGGTACAGCATCATAAAAAAATTGCCCGCATCTGTGGTAAGGCATATCAAAGCCGGTATATCAGGGAAAGTTCCCGAAACATCAAAGGAAGGTGATCCGGCTTTTTTGCGGACGCGCAATCAAATCATTGGGAGCAATTTTGAAGCTATTATTGCGGCAAAACAAAAGGCTGAGGGTCTGGACTACAATACGCTTGCACTTTCCTCCATGATTGAAGGGGAAACAAAGGATGTCGCCCATGTTCACGGAGCCATTGCAAGGGAAATCCTTAAAACCGGCAATCCCATTCCACCACCGGCCTGCATCCTCTCCGGGGGAGAAACAACCGTAACAATTACGGGGAAGGGTCTCGGCGGGCGAAGCCAGGAGTTTTCACTGGCTATGGCAATAGATATCGCCGGTAACGAAAGTATCGTCGCTTTGAGCGCTGGAACAGATGGAACAGACGGGCCGACCGATGCCGCAGGTGCTGTGGCAGATACCGACACGTTCAAAAGAGCCGTATCGATGGGATTAGATCCGCATCAATTCCTGATGAACAATGACTCTTATCATTTTTTTGATCAGCTGGGCGACCTGTTTATAACAGGTCCCACAAACACGAATGTGATGGACATGCGGATAATACTTGTGATCTAGATTTAACTTCTTTCCCCTGCAGCATGGAACGTAGCATTGGATCGATTAGAATTTCAGCTAATCGGTCGATATCCCAAAAATCGGAAAATGGAAGGAACTCACATGGCCAAGGTAAATCTCAATGGCATATTCCCCCCGATCCCCACCCCTTTTATTAATGGAAAAGTGGCTTATCAACAATTGGCGGCAAATGTTGAAAAATGGAGTAAGACCGGCATAAGGGGGTTTGTGGCGCTCGGTTCCAACGGGGAGTACGTTTACCTATCTGAAGAAGAAAAACGAAGCGTTATCGGAACAGTTGCCAAATCCGCACCCAAGGATTTAGTGGTGATCGCGGGTTCCGGGTGCGAATCGACTGAAGCGACCTTAAAGTTGACCTGCGACTGTGCCAACCTTGGCGCCCATGCCGCTTTGGTGGTTACACCCCACTACTACAGCAATCAGATGACAGGGAAAGCTTTGATGAAGCATTTTACGTTCATCGCTGACCGTTCCCCCATCCCGATTATCCTGTATAACGTTCCGAAGTTTACACACATTACCCTGACCCCTGATTTGGTATCGGCATTATCGGAACACCCAAACATCATCGGCATAAAAGACAGTACAGGAAATATTCACCTGCTCAGCGAGTTTTTAAATCAGGTGGGGAAACATTTTGATGTACTAGTAGGCACCGCCGGGGTTTGGTTCGCCGGCCTGACACTGGGTTGCACCGGAGGGATCCTTGCCCTTGCCAATATAACGCCCGAAAACTGTGTAAAAATCTTTGAGTTGCTAAAAAAGGACGAATTTGAAAAAGCAAGAACGCTTCAACTGAAAATGATCCCGGTCAATAAAACCATCACGACCACCTATGGCATCAGCGGTTTAAAGGCTGCCATGGATATGCTCGGTTATTATGGGGGGGATCCAAGACATCCCCTCCTTCCTCCATCTGAAAAAGAAAAGTCTGAAATTAAGAAGATACTTCAAAAAGCCGATATATTACCCGGTTAATCCGGCAACCGACCCAGATTTCTTTTTGATAAAATGCCTCGGGGCCTTTGGGAGGCTCGGCGATCAGTTGATAGCAATAAAATGTTTACAAAAATCGATCAAACCAATATATTACTCATGATTAACCAAACACACAAGAATGTCGCAGGTTTGAAGAGGTCTATATGGGAAAGAACAGTTTGATCAAGGCCACATCGAAGAAAAAGGGGCGATCGAAAAAAAGCGAGGACGTTGAACAAAAGACAAAAACACTGACAACGAAACCAACCAAAGGCAAAGAAGCCCCCAAAATAAAAACCCCGAAGAAAACCAAGGCAGCTACCAAAACCACAGCAGTATCTACTAAAAAAGATTCCCTTGAAACCGATGCGGTAAAAGAGTTGGCTGAAGAAAAAAGAGCGAAATACCCTCCCATACGATCTAAAGGCGACCAACCGCCGGTTGATATGCAAAGACCAGACCCCATTGAGAAGGTGATGAGATCCATTGCAGCTGGATTTGTCTTGCTGATTATAGTGGTGATCGGCACCAGTTTTTCGAATATGAAGAAATTTTATATCAAAACTACCGATGGCGCTGTAGAAGTCTGGAAAGGTTATTTTGCCCCCACGGGTATGGAACTTTTTCTTCATCTTCCAGAAATGCGACCACCGGCATCAGTAAAGCCGGCCTATGATAAAAACGAAGTATTTCCGTTAATATTCCATTATTACATGGAGAGGGCAGACTCCCTGTTGAGCGTTTCAAGAGTGCCCGATTTTAATAAAATTAAGACGTATTTGGGTATCGCCCTGTCGTATGCAACCACCGAAACCCTCCATAATGCCGCGATCCGACGTTTGAACAACATCGACCTGATGCTTCTTCTCTACAGTGCGGAGGTGGCGGCCGGCAAGGGAACCATGGCTGCTCTTAAAAATGCAAAGCGTTATCTTGACAATGCCGCTTCCCTGAAACTTGACCAGGCTCAGACCAAAATGTTAAATCTGAAAATCGAAACGATCAGCAATTTAATAGCTGCACTTAAAGCAAAGAAAAATAAAGGGACAAAAAACCCGACCAAAAAAAAATAGCAACCACGATAGGTCCCTCATCCGTCATTCACCAACAGGCACATTACATACCAGACATCAAAGGATTCCCGGTCCCAAAATGGGAAACTGCTTCTTCTAATACAAATGACACCAAACCTGTCGTTTTCCTGATTGCGTCATAGGGGGTACCTTCACCCTGCATACCTTCATGACTTCCGGACAACGGGTATGAAATCTACACCCGGGTGGCGGAGACGATGGGGACGGTGTTTCACCCTCCAAGACGATCCGTTTCTTCTTATCCTTGCCGGGGACAGGCACCGCCGAGATCAGAGCGATTGTATAGGGATGCATCGGATGATCAATCACGTCAACTGTCGATCCATATTCTGCCAAAATTCCAAGATACATTACGGCCACACGGTTTGCGACACTGCTGACAACACTTAAGTCATGGGAGATAAACAGGTATGAAAGGTTATAGGTGTCCCTCAGGTCCATGAGGAGGTTTATGACTTGTGCTTGAACAGATACATCAAGCGCACTCACTGGTTCATCGCATACGATAAAATCAGGCCTCATTGATATGGCTCTAGCGATGTTTATTCGCTGGCGCTGTCCCCCGGAAAATTCATGGGGGTAGCGGAATATGACATCGCTCTCGAGCCCCACTTTATTTAGGAGCTTCTTGGCATGATCTTCACGGCTGCCTTCGATCATGCCGAATTCGACTAGCCCTTCCGTAACAATATCAAAAACATTCATCCTTGGGTTAAGAGAAGAAAGGGGATCCTGAAAAATAATCTGTAACTTCCTTGTGATCTTCCTTCGATCCCGGCGGGTTAAGGTAAAAAGATTTTGTCCGTAGAAAAAAACTGTACCCTCCCACGCTTTTTCCAACCCAACGATAGTCCTTCCCAAAGTGGACTTTCCACATCCGGATTCGCCGACCAGACCGACGATCTCCCCCCGATTAATTGTCAGTGAGATTCCATCAACTGCCCTGACATACCCCGCTGTTTTTGACAGGATCCCGCGCTGAATAGGAAACCAGGTTTTCAGGTCTTTGATTTCGATTACCGAGGATTTTGTTTCCTGCAGATCCATGGTTTTTGACATATCACTCCCCGCTTCTATTCAACAGCTCTCTTTGTTGAACGAGAAAACAGGCTGCCTTGTGTCCTTTAGCAATATTGAATAGAGGCGGCTCTTCCTCCCGGCAACGGTCAAAGGCATGGGGGCACCGGTCTCGAAAATGACATCCGGATGGATAATTGGCGGGTGAAGGGACTTGACCGTTAATTGTCTTTAATCTTTCACCATCAGTTGAAAGTTTTGGAATCGACTTCAAGAGGCCTTGGGTGTATGGGTGCGCCGGATTTGAAAAAATATCATTTCGATTCGCTTCCTCAGCTATCCTCGCAGCGTACATCACGAGTACCCGATCACACATTTCCCAAATAACGCCCATATCGTGTGTAATCAGAAGGATTGAAGTGTGTTTCTGTTTCATTTTTAGAATAAGTTCGAAGACCTGTGCCTGTACTGTGACATCGAGGGCGGTTGTCGGCTCGTCAGCAATGATGAGATCAGGATCCAGCATCAGAGCCATTGCAATCATTACCCGTTGCTGCATCCCGCCTGAAAGTTGATGGGTATATGCAGCCATTTTTTCTTTTGCATCCGGGATTTTGACCTTTTTCAGCCACTCGATTGAAATTTGTTTTGCTTTTTCTTTTGAAATTTTTTTATGAAGGATCAGAACCTCCTTCATCTGTTGGCCGATCCTGTGAAGAGGCGACAACGCAGCAACAGGCTCCTGAAATATCATGCTGATCGCCCTGCCCCGAAATCTCCTCATATCACCGAAACTCATCTGCAGGAGGTCTTTTCCTTTAAAGAAAATATTTCCTCTTTCTATCCTACCTGGGGGAGAAGGGATAAGCCGAAGAATACTCAATGCGGTCACCGATTTTCCGCATCCAGATTCACCTACCAGCCCAACAATTTCACCACGCCCAACGTGAAAAGACACATTCTCAACTGCATTGAAAGTTCCTTCATCTGTTGTAAAAGTAACATTCAGCTCTTTTATTTCCAGTAAATTTCTTTGCATTCAACACCGTCTCTACTTTGACGAAATGATATGCCCCGGGGAATTTTTTATTCCAACCGGGAGTACTGTTTGGGATCATAGGCGTTTCTTACGCCTTCACCGATAAAAACGCCTAGAAGCATCACGATGAATAACACCATCGATGGATAAAGGATCAGCCACCAGGCCCATCTGTACTGTTGGGCCTGGAAAATCAGCTCCCCCCAGCTGGGTGTAGGGGGGGGAAGTCCGAATCCGAGATAGTCAAGGGCAGCGAGTGCGCCAATCGCCCCAACCAAAGAGAAAGGGAAGAAGGTAATGACCGGTACCATTGCGTTGGGGAGAATATGTTTAAAGATGATCTTGTAATCAGATATTCCCATACATTTCGCGGATTCCACAAACGGCTGTTTGCGTAGACGAAGGAATTCCGCACGGATGTAGTAGGAAATCCCTATCCAATTAAAAAGACCATAAATGAAAAGAAGCAATGAAAAGCTTCTTCCATAAATCGATCCCATAAGAATCATAATATAAAGAAACGGGAGGGCGCTCCAGATTTCGATAAAACGCTGACCTGTTATGTCCAAAATACCACCATAATATCCCTGCAGTGCCCCTGCAATGATGCCCATGGCCACAGAAAAGGCCACCAGCATCAGGCCAAAAGTCAATGAGGTTCTCAGTCCATAGAGAACCCTGGCCAACACATCCCTTCCCGCGCCGTCAATCCCCATCATATGCCCTCGAACAGGGGCAAAGGGGAAACGAACATCTTCTTTGATAAAATTAGCAATATAGCGCCTGTTGTTCACGGTCAGTGTAACAGAATCAACGGGTCCGGAAAACCGGCCTTGAATAAGGCCTGAAAGCATCTCTCTGTCACGGCTTGAAATGGCATTCCAAAAATTGTTATTTTCCTCATTTGACAGATGCCGGTCCATCTCTAAATTCTTTTTAAAAAAAAGTTTAGCCGGCTTTTGTAAATCAGGCCCGCTGTTCAGCTCAACTTCCCTGAATGTCAGTCGAACGGTCTTTGGAGGTTTTTTTCGCGGTATGAAAGTCGAAAGTGATATCGCAAACTCACCACCATTGGACCGCTTTCCCATTTCAGAAATAAAGGGCGCTTTTAGATTTTTAAACCGCAACTCGATCGCCTGTTTCAAGCCATCGGGAATCTGGAAGAATTGAGTAAGATAGAGGCCTTTTGCCTGGCCATCTTTCATGCCGATAAATGAACCGAATGAAACTGATCTCGCGATGGAATAATCTTTTTTAATATTGACCGTACCGATCATGGGCATCGTTGTAAAGACGATTGTCACATAATCTGACACTTCAATCGATGCCGGGTCGATGCTTTCAAATGGTCCATAGGGAATGGGTGGGAAAATCATAAAATTGTCAGGATTTCTTTTGAAAACCGAAAGGGCATTTAGTTTTTTGTAGTCCGGTCTAGTCTTTTTGCCATTGCGGGCAAAAATATCTTCCGAATAAAATTTTATTACAGGAAAATAAGATCTATTGTTAAACCGGACATAGAGCGGGTTGCTGTTGGAGATAAGTTCCGACCCCAGACTGATCGAATAAAGAACGATTAATACACACAGAGAAAGGTAAGCACGTTTCACCTCCTTAAAACGGCGGATCCTTTTTTGGGTTATCGGATTTTTAAACATGCCCGTCATCATTTTTCTAGTCACCCGGGTGAAGTTAGTTTTCCTGGAAAGTTATCCTGGGATCGATCAGAACATATGTAAAATCCGAAAGGATGTTCCCCACAAGGCCCAGCACCGATGTCAGAGAAAGAATACCCATAAAAACC
>Ga0255052_10000048_pt1 | contig 78061 bp, 65 predicted proteins | sample JV7_2_21_MG_FD_188632 | JGI IMG/M metagenome (GOLD analysis project Ga0255052, IMG submission 188632) | Seawater microbial communities from Jervis Inlet, British Columbia, Canada - JV7_2_21 | ecosystem: Environmental > Aquatic > Marine > Inlet | place: Canada: British Columbia | collected...
GTATGCCGCCCGGATCAGGGCCCGGGCCCCGGGATCCCGGCGTGGTAATACGAGCCGCAGCGCCAAAAAGGCGTTTGGGATCACGCAGGTCAGGCTGCCGAGCAGCGCTGAGTACCCTGCGATGGATCCCTGTAGTCCCCAAAACACAACGGCCAGAACCGTCCCGGTCCCGATTTGTCCTGCCAGTACCTTGAGCATATTTAGCTTGTCCCCGGCACTAAAAACGCCACGTCCATCGGGCTAACCGGCGGCTTGTGGCGCTTATATATTACGGTGATTCCAGGCGGGCCTGTACTAAGCGTGCGCATTATAGTGTCACCCCCCTGGCAAGGCAACACATTCGGTGGCCAATTCGTGCCATTTTAGAGGGTCGTTTCGCCCTATTTTTCCCGGGGTTTGTGGCGGTTAGCTCACAAGTCTGCCGGCGTGGCCTATGGGCGCAATCGCCCGCATGGCAGGCCTCTCAGGTCAGGTCTCGCGGGCTATTAGCTCCGTCTTGATGACACCCGAGCTCGGAGTTTCGCCGTCGAGAATCCGCATCAGCTTGGCGACGAGGACGCGACCCGCCTGATGGATGTCCTGCCTGATCGTCGTCAGCGGTGGCGTGAAGTAGGCGGCCGACGCAATGTCGTTGTAGCCCACAACCGATACGTCCCCTGGAACGCCAATTCCGGCGTTGCGAAGCGCACTGATGAATGCCATCGCAACCGTATCACTGAAAGCGAATACCGCATCGGGTCGATCCTCGGTAACATCCAGGTAGCGATTCGCTGCCTCATAGGCCGCCTCGTACGAGAAACTGTGCAATTCGATGCAGTCGGTCCTGACATCACGGTCGCGTTGGTCGATAGCGCTCCTCAGTCCCGAGTAGCGCAGTCCAATCTCGCGAAACGACGTATCACCGGCAAATACGATATGGCGCCGTCCCCGATCCAGTAGATAATCACCCGCCAACCTTCCACCAAGGTGGTTGTCACTGCCGACGACGCAATACGGCGCACTCTCTGCCCCTGCCCCCCATACGACGAGCGGCGCGCCGGTAGCAGCGAACTCATTGAGCATTTCTTCCCGGTGCCCCTGACCGAGGATGATGAAACCGTCCGAACCTCTCGACCAGAGTATTTTCTGAAACGCACCGGCGTCATTGTGATTCGGCGCGCACAGCAGCAAGTCCTGATTTCGGTCGCCCAGCGCTTCGGATACGCCGGCGAGCAAGTCGAACATGAATGGGTCCGAAATGTGTCCTTGCTGATGCGATCTGAAATCCAGCGATACAGCGATCGTGTTGGTGCGCTTGCGCCGCAATTTCTGTGCATTGCGATTCACGGCGTAGCCATGCTCGTGGGCAACCGACAAGACCCTGTTCTTCGTCGCTTCCTTGACCAGCGGGCTGTCGCTCAGCGCTCGTGACACTGTCGGCTTGGAGACGTTCGCCAGTCTCGCGATATCGTCCATCGTGACGGTGCGTTTGTCAGTCATCGTGAGCCTCTGTTTTTCTGCGCATAAGTGTCTCAATTTCTTACGAATAGTACTTGTTTCTGAAACGCATTACAAAACGTTTGAAATGCGTTTCATTTGGGTGTAGTTTTTATTCACAGCAGGGCGGTTTCGGGGGAGATGTCCGACGGCTCAATCATCTCTGTCGCAACCCGGCCACGAGTCACCTCGTGGTGCTTCCCGTCCATTCAATGACTTCGAGCTGACAGGGGTGTGATTATGACTAGCAAGACCTTTAGAACAAACCACTTTTTGTGCGGAGCCGCGCTGGCTGTCGTGCTTGCGTTTGGTCCCGGCACAGCGCTCAATGCGCAGGAAGCCGCTGAAGATGAGTACATCGAAGAGATCATCACAACCGGTACGGCAGGTGGTGCCGAGGTTCGCAAGTTCGACGCAAGCTTCGCGATCACGACGATGAATGACGAAGATATCAACAAATTCTCGCCGAAGAGCACGGCGGACTTGCTAAAACTCGTGCCCGGCGTCTGGTCTGAAAGCTCGGGCGGCGTCTCCGGCGCGAATGTGTTCGTCCGTGGATTTCCAGGCGGCGGTGATGCACCGTTCTACTCACTGCAGGTAAACGGTGCGCCAATATTTCCACCGCCAACGCTGTCTTTCCTGGAAAATACGACGTTGTTTCGCATTGACGAGACCGTCATGCGGGTGGAAGCGCTGCGCGGTGGGCCAAATCCGGTCTTCTCCAACGGTCAGCCGGGCCTCACGACTAACTTCATTCTCCGCGAGGGCAGCCAAGACACCGAAGGCATGGTCAAATACACGACGTCGGACTATGACCTGAGGCGCTTCGATGCCTACATCAGCGGCGAGCTGGCAGAAGAATTTTACTACATGATTGGCGGCTACATCAGCAGCTCGCCGGGTATCCGCGATTCCGGCTTCAATTCGGACGAAGGCAATCAGATTACGGTTAACCTGACCAAGGACTTCGACAATGGCTCTTTCAATGCCTTCCACCGGCAGACAGACGACAGCGGTACCTGGTATCTGCCTGTTGCCCTCAATGTTCCTGGTATCGACGCCGAGTATAATCAGATCGGATCATTGAACCGGCAACGGAGAATCCTGTTTGCCAATGACCAGGGCGATCAGGCATTTCCCGATCCGTCGGCGAAGACCGTTGATCTTGGCGACGGCCGCGGTTGGGATGGCTCGATAACGGGTGGCTCGGTGACTTTCGAGATTGCCGACGACTGGGAGCTGACAGATCGTTTCGGTTACACGGCCGGCGATGCCGATACACTCGGCCTGGTGCCCAACGGCGGCGCTGTACAGATAAGCGCGCTACTGGCAGATCCGACCATTGATACGGCTGCGGTTGTCACCGGCCCGATTACCGGCCGCGTTAGCGGCCGATCGATTGCGGATTCTGAATACATCCAGCAATTCGGCGCCTGGGAAGTTCGCAAGGACATCGAATCGTTCACGAACGATATCAGCGTCGCGTGGCAGCAGGACTGGGGCAATGTCACTTTCGGCTTCTATACGGCCAATGCGTCGACAGATGAATTCTGGTCGCTCGGCAATCATAAATATGAAGTCGTGCAAGTCGGCGGCGAAGTCGTCGACGGGATCGAATGTAACGACGACCCGACGATCGATAGCTGCGGCTGGAACTACGATATCGACGCGCGGGGTGACGCCACGACAACGGCTCTGTATGCGGCGACAACCTTCGATATTAACGATCGGGTGACGATCGATGTCGGTGTCCGCTCCGAAAACCACGAAGTCGAATACACCGTCGATGAAGGCCTCGACGGTCTTGCCACGCTGGCGCTGTCGTTCGACGAGACAGAATTTTCATGGACCGCCGCCGTAAACTATTTATTCAACGACACGATGAGCGGTTTTGCTCGTATCAACAGCGGCAGCAAGATGCCGTATTTTGACGACTTCCGGGATAATCGGGACGCGTTTAATAGCGGTAACAATTTAATTGCGGAGGTCGATCAGATTGAATTCGGGTTCAAGTGGGTAACGGACGCCGTGAGCTTGTACGCGACCGGCTTCTTTACGGAGGTCGATCCGAGCTTTTTTGTCGCGCTAGCCGGCGCGGGCGCCGTAATCCAGACTCAGGAAGCGACTGGCGTCGAGTTGGACGCCATCTGGGTCACAGATACGGGATTCCAGCTATCTTTGAATGCGACGATTCAGGACTCTGAAATCAAGAGTGGCCCCAATGACGGCAACGAAACGGCGCGTCAACCCGGTTGGCAGGTACGGGCGACGCCGAGTTACGAATTTGATACCGGCAATTTCGTCGGCAGCGTGTACGGCACAATCAGTGCAGTCGATGACCGTTGGGGCGACCCGGACAACGTCAATAAGCTGGACGGCTATGAGAAACTCGATCTCGGTGTCATTTTCCGGATCAATGAAGCGTTCAGCGTCCAGCTATCGGCTGATAACATTACCGACGAAGAGGCGCTGACCGAGAGCGACCCGCGCACCCTCTCGGCACCCAATGGTCGCTTCATCATGCCGAGAACATTCAAGGTCGCGATAGGCTACGAGTTTTGATCGTCTCGGCCCTTCCGTAGATCGGCACATGCCGGGCAGACATCAATTATCTGCCCGGCAGGTGCGGTGATTCTCTTCTAACAGGATCAGATCATGCGCAATTGGCCGATTAAGGTCTCCCTGTTCATCAACTACTTCGTATTCGCGATACTTTTGAACAGTGTCGGCACCGTGATCCTGCAGGTGCAAAACAGTTATGGAGTATCCGAATCGTCGGCCGCCACTCTCGAGGCCTTCAAAGACTTGTCCATAGCCTTAACCTCGTTCCTGATCGCATCTTTCATTGTCCGCGTTGGCTACAAACGCACGATGCTCGCCGCACTCGCGTTTATCGGCATCGTTTGTCTCGCGATGCCGCAGCTGCCGACGTTCTGGATGACCAAGCTGATGTTTGCGGCGACCGGCGTAGGCTTTGCCCTGGTCAAGGTCTCCTGCTACGCGACGCTCGGCCTCGTCACCGAAGACAGCAAGGAACACGTCAGCATAATGAACTTCCTCGAGTCGTTTTTCATGGTTGGCGTGCTATCCGGCTATTTTATTTTCAGTGCGTTTGTTGACGATTCGAATCCGAAATCGACAAGCTGGCTAACCGTGTACTACGTACTGGCCGCACTGTCCTTTCTCGCATTTGCGCTATTAATGTTTGCCAAGCTCGACGAGTCCGCTGCACAAAACTCTACGCCAAGGCCGCTGCTGCAGGAATTTGTGGACATGATCGCGCTATGCATCAAACCGCTGGTCCTGATCTTCGTCATCAGCGCTTTCCTGTACGTGCTGATCGAACAGAGCATCATGTCGTGGCTGCCCACGTTCAACAGCCGCATTCTCAATCTCTCGACGTCACTGAGCATTCAGATGGCCAGCATTCTCGCGGCCGCGACGGCCTTGGGCCGATTTATTGCCGGAATTTTGCTGCACAAATACGACTGGTTCCGGGTGCTGATGATCGGCCTTCTGTCCGCAGCATTGCTCGTGACTATTGCGCTGCCCATGGCCGGATCTGTGGGTAGTGAGCAGGTCACGACCTGGGGCGCAGCGCCGATCGCGGCTTTCTTCTTCCCGCTAATCGGGTTTTGCATCGCGCCGGTCTACCCTGCTATTAACTCGGTCATCCTCTCCGCGCTACCGACACATCAGCACGGGTCTATGGCTGGACTGATCGTCGTGTTCTCTGCCCTTGGCGGCGCCTCCGGGTCAATCATCACCGGTTTCCTGTTCGAAACTGTTGGCGGACAAAGGGCCTTCTATTTTTCGCTGCTGCCGATAGCCGCGATCCTGTTCAGCCTCTACCTGTTCAAACGCAAGACCGACGAATTAGGGCACATCATGGAGGCTCCGGATGCCGCAACTTAGGGGCCCAGATGAGCTTTACGGGGAGCTGTTCGAGCTGGTTCAGAAGCGGCATCTCTTTTCGGACTCAAAAACGTTTGTCGATGCCACACCAAGAACCGATGTAGCAACAATTCTAAGCGCCTTCGCGGACGTCGATCATGACAACTCGGACGAAATCATGTCTTTCGTCTGCGATCATTTTTCGCTGCCTGCTGACAGTGATGCTCCCGCAGAGCTGGCCGAAATTCCAGCGATTCGTGATCGCATCGCGCAGCTGTGGGACATCTTGTCTCGTGCGCCTGATCACGTCGATCCCAATTCGTCACTCATCGAATTACCACGTCCCTACATCATCCCTGGCGGGCGATTTCGCGAGATCTATTACTGGGACAGCTATTTCACCATGTTAGGCCTTGCCGAGTCGGGGCGTATTGATGCAATTGAAGACATGGTTGAGAATTTCGCGTACCTGATCGACCAGATCGGGTTCATTCCTAACGGCAATCGCACTTACTTTTGCACCCGCTCGCAGCCACCTTTCTTCGTGCTGATGGTCGAGCTACTGGCCGAGGCTCGTGAAGACGAGACCATCCTGTACAAGTACTCGCCGCAGCTTCAAAGTGAATACGATTTCTGGATGACGGGCGCAGACTCATTGCGGGAAAGGGGCGATGCGACACAGCGCGTCGTTAAAGTCGGCGACGGATTCCTCAACCGGTATTGGGATGACAGCGACAAACCGCGTCAAGAGAGCTTCGCGGAAGATTACGAGCATGCGGCCAATTCGGGTCGAGACAAACACGACTACTACCGGAATATTCGCGCTGCCTGTGAATCAGGCTGGGACTTTTCCTCTCGCTGGCTCGATGAATCCGAGCGGCTCAGATCGATTCGAACAACCGAAATACTGCCTGTCGATCTGAATGCGTTGCTTTATCAGCTCGAGCTCTGTCTCGCGAAATGTTACGCGGAGTTCAACCCCGAATTAGCCGACCGCTTCACGAGCAGGGCCGCTTATCGCAAGCGCCAACTACAAACCTTGTTCTTTGACGATGACGAGGGTTTTTTCTTCGACCTCAATATTAACAACCTGCAGCGAAGTCCCGTTCGCTCTCTTGCGGCCGCTTACCCGCTGTTTCTCAATATCGCATCCAGCGATCAGGCGACGCGCGTCGTGGCGAGAATTCAGTCAGAACTTCTCGCCCCCGGTGGGTGGGTGACGAACCTGAATTCCAGCGGCCAGCAATGGGACCGACCGAACGGCTGGGCGCCATTGCAGTGGATAGTTTTTCAGGGTTTCTGTAACTACGGCTTCGTTGCCGAAGCCGAGCTGGGCGCCTCGCGTTGGGTGGCTGACAATATCGACATTTATAAACGAACTGGCAGACTGCTCGAAAAATATGACGTCGAGCATACTGATGCGCTCGCGACCGGCGGAGAGTACGCAGTACAAGACGGTTTTGGCTGGACGAACGGGGTGCTGCTCAGGCTGATGAACCATCTCGGTCTGTAGGACGCCCCTGCAATTCCTATTTGATGTGTTTCAGGATGCCGTCGAGCTCGTCTAGGCTATTGTAGCTAATGACGACTTTGCCCGAACCTTTCGTCGTGTGATTCACCGCGACTTTGGCACCGAGTTTTTCCGATATCTCGATCTCGAGGCGACGAATATCTGCATTTGCTGTGGCGGCTGGCCTGGCGGTCTTTTTCGTGCCGGACTTGTCGAGCATGCTTCTGACAAGTCGCTCGGTCTCGCGTACAGACAGCCCTTTTTTCACAACCTGTCTCGCGGCGTCATGCTGTTGTACCGCATTACTGATGCCAAGCAGCGCGCGCGCATGGCCCATTTCGATCTGACGCGCCTCAAGCATGGGTTTCACCTTGTCCGATAGTTCCTGCAAGCGAAGCAGGTTGGTCACGGCCGCTCGCGATCGGCCCACCGCTTTTGCCGCCTCGGCGTGCGTCAGCTCGAATTCACGAATCAGGCGCTCAAGGGCGCGCGACTCCTCGAGCGGGTTGAGGTTTTCGCGCTGAATGTTCTCGATGAGCGCCATCGCGATGGCGGCATCGTCTGGAATGTCCTTGACCACGGCCGGGATCTCCCCGAGACCCGCCATTTGCGCCGCGCGCCAGCGCCGTTCGCCCACAACGATCTCAAAGCGCTGCGCCCCTTTGCCGCCGCCAATCGGGCGGGCCACGATAGGCTGCACGACGCCTTGCGCCTTGATGGAGTTGGCCAGATCCTCAAGAGTGTCCTGGCGTATGTCGACGCGTGGCTGATACTGGCCGCGCTGCAGGAGCTCGACCGGAATCTGGCGTAAACCGCCGCTGCTCGAAACGCCTGTTACAGAGGCTGTCTCAGCGACGGGCTTGCTTAGCAGCGCATCAAGGCCGCGGCCCAGCCTTTTCTTCGGTGACATCTAAATCTTCCTACACCGCGCGCAGGCGGTCCTGTCTGGCGTCTTCCCTGCGCAGTATTTCCCCCGCCAGCGCGAGATATGAGATCGCTCCGCGGGACGAGCGGTCATGCAATAACACCGGGCGGCCAAAGCTCGGTGCCTCGGCGAGCCGGATGTTGCGCGGTATGACGGTGCGAAACACCTGCCTGTCGAAATGCTTGGTCAGCTGCATCGACACTTCATTGGATAAATTGATGCGCGGGTCGAACATCGTCCGCAATATGCCGAATACCTCCAGCTCCGGATTAACCGAATCCCTGACTTGCTCGATGGTATTCAGGAGCGCGCTCAACCCTTCGAGCGCGTAGTACTCGCACTGCATAGGGATCAGCACGCCGTCCGCCGCGGTCAGCGCATTCACTGTCAGCATGTTGATCGATGGTGGGCAGTCGATCAGGATGAAATCGTAAAGACCGGCCACTGGAGTGAGCGCTTTCTTGAGTTTCATCTCACGGCCGATTTCCCGCAGCAAATTGACCTCGGCCAGCGTCAGGTTTTCATTGCCCGGCAACACAGCGAATCCGCCCTCGGGTGGCGACAAAATCGTGTCAGCCGCCGTTGCGTCACCGAGCAATACGTCACACGCTGAATTCTCGAGCTCCATTTTGTTGATGCCGCAGCCCATCGTCGCATTACCCTGCGGGTCCATGTCGACGAGCAACACACGGCGCTGCGTTGCCGCAAGCGATGCGGCCAGATTGACGCAGGTCGTCGTCTTGCCGACCCCGCCTTTCTGGTTTGCTACTGCAATGATGCGCGTCATCTGCTCACTTCTTCTCGATCAACACGGCATGCCGCGAACCCGCCTCGAGTCCCGGCACCTTGAGTTCCGTTACGTTGCTGTCCCACGTATCGGGTAATTGTTCTAATTCTTCTGCCGGGTAACGTCCCTTGAGCGCTACAAACACCCCGCCCTCTCCTACGTGGTGACCTGCAATTTCTACGAGCCGCGGCAATGCGGCTACGGCCCGGGCGATCACGGTATCAAAGCGATTGCCGGGTGCAAAGTCCTCAGTGCGGGCTTTTACTGCCGTGACATTGCCGAGCCCAAGCAATCCAGCGATGTGCTCGACAAACCTGACCTTCTTGTTATTACTGTCGACTAGCGTAAATGACCTTTCCGGCTCGACAATCGCGAGCGGCAAACCCGGGAATCCGGCACCCGTTCCAACATCGAGAACGCTGCGTCCGCGGATAAGCGGCCGCGCCGACAGGCTGTCGAGCACGTGGCCGGCAATCATCTCTGCCGGGTCGCGAATTGCCGTCAGATTGACGCGCTGATTCCAGCGTACGAGCTCATCAATAAGCGTCGCCAGTTTGTCGGCCGTGTTCTCGGGATAGGTCTGCCCGAGTTCGACAAGGGCTTTCTGGATTGCTTCGATCATGTGATCGACAAGAATAGCAATTGTGGGAGCCGCTTTAGCGGCGATCGCGCCTGAAGGCGCTCCCACAGCAGACAATCAAACCACGAGGAGGGCCATGAAATCGTCAACAGCCGTTGCGGCGAGCTTTTCGCGGTCGGCACATAGCGCGTTAAGCGTGTCCCACTGTGTCGCGGCCAGTTTCGGCGACACGCTGTCGATGAACTTCTGCTTGAGCACAGGAATGCCTTCCTCGCGACGCTCGCGATGGCCGATCGGAAAGTCGACGGCGATACGATCCGTGCTGCTGCCGTCCTTGAAGAAAACCTGCACAGCATTGCCGATGTGGCGCTTGTCCGGATCGAAATAGTCTTTCGTGAATTGCTCGTTTTCGCGCACTTCCATCTTGTCGCGCAATGCGTCGATGCGTGGATCACCGGCAACGTCATCCTCATAGTCGGCCGCGGTCAGCCGGCCAAATATCATCGGCACCGCTGTCATGTACTGAATGCAATGATCGCGATCGGCCGGATTATCCAGCGGACCGGTCTTGTCGATAGTGCGCACGCCCGCTTCCTGCGTCTCGATGATGACTTTCTCGATATCGTCAATACGGTCCTTTACCTCACCGTGCAGGATCATCGCCGCCTCAACGGCCGTCTGCGAGTGGAGCTCGGCCCGGAAAGAAATCTTGAACAATACGTTCTCCATGGCATAGCTGCCGTAGCCGCGCTGGAACCCAAACGGATCGCCCTTGAACAGAACGTCGTAGAAACCCCAGGTCTGCACCGATAGCGCCGATGGATAGCCCATTTCTCCGGTCACGGCGATCAGCGCGAGGCGCACTGCGCGACTCGTCGCATCACCCGCGGCCCAGCTTTTACGCGAACCCGTGTTCGGCGTGTAACGATAGGTGCGCAGAGTTCCGCCATCGATCCAGGCGTGTGACAGTGCATTCAACACCTGCTCCTTGTCGCCGCCAAGCATGCGCGTTACCACGGCCGCGGATGCAACGCGCACGAGCAATACATGATCAAGACCGGCGCGGTTGAAACTGTTTTCGAGCGCGAGCACGCCCTGAATTTCGTGTGCCTTGATCATTGCTTCGAGAACATCGCGCATCGCAAGCGGGGCTTTGCCGGTCATCCGGCTTTGTCGGCTCAGATAGTCGGCCACCGCAAGGATGCCGCCCAGGTTATCTGACGGGTGACCCCACTCCGCCGCAAGCCGCGTGTCATTGAAGTCCGGCCAGCGGGTCATCGCACCAATATCGAATGCGGCCATGACGGGCTCGAGCTCGAAGGAGGTCCCTGGCACACGTGCGCCCCCGGCCAAGGTCGCACCTGGCACCACCGGACCAAGTAGCTTCGTACAGGCCGGATAGTCGAGCGCCTGGAATCCACAGGCGAGCGCGTCGATCAGGCAATAGTGTGCGGTCTCGTAGGCCAGCTCGCTGTCTATCTCTGTATCGCAGACGAAATCTGCGATATCCACAAGCTCTTTGTCCCAGCCGGCACGCTTCGCCGCGCGAATATCAATGTTCGGCATTTTGTGTGTCTCTTTCGGTTTAGCTTCGATCGTCTATCGCCACCCATTCCCAAATGCGGCGCTTGCTGAGCGTTATATCTCGACGACGGTGCGGCCGGTTACTGTGCCGTCGATATACGCCTGGAACGCCTCCGGCAGCTCGTCGAGGCCGATCGTACGATGGCCTATCGTATCGAGGTGTCGCGGTTTCAGCTCGGCGCCGATTCTGGACCAGACAGCAAGCCGCAAGTCCCGGGGCGTGTCCACCGAGTTGATGCCAAGAAGGCACACTGCACGCAGAATAAACGGCAGTACCGTGGTCTCAAGAACGTGACTCGCCGCGAGCCCGATGCTTGCGATGTTGCCGCCATAGGCCATCGTGCGTGTCAGCCAGGTCAGATAGTCGCCACCGAGGTTGTCGATTGCTCCCGCCCACTCTGCTTTCTCCATTGGCCGTTTGCCGAGATTGATCTGCTCGCGCAGCAGGATACGGTGCGCACCGATAGTCTTGAGATACCCGTCCTCGCTGCCCTTGCCGGTCACGGCAACGACCTCGTAGCCGCGCCCGTCGAGCATGTCGATCGCCACACTGCCAACGCCGCCTGTTGCTCCGGTCACGACGATGGGTCCGTTTTCCGGAAGCTGTCCGTTTTGCTCCATGCGATGAATAGCCAGTGCCGCGGTATAGCCTGCGGTTCCGATCTGCATGGCCTCTACTGTCGTCATACCTTCGGGAATCGGGACTACGCTGTCACTGTCAACACGAGCGTACTCCGAGTAGCCACCGTCGACTGTCTCGCTAAGCCCGCAACCGTTAACGAGTACGGCTGTGCCGGGCTGAAAATCGGCGTCGTCTGAACTTACGACGATCCCCGCCAGGTCGATGCCCCCGTTCAGTGGATAACGGCGCAGGATCCGACCCGCCCCAGACGCTGCGAGTGCGTCCTTATAGTTAATCGTCGAATGGCTGACCCTGATGACGACATTGCCTTCGGAAAGCTCATCGATCGTCAGCTCCTGAATGCCGGCGACAACCTTGCCGTCACTTTCGTCGATTCGAAATGCGCGAAATTTATCCATCACAAGACCCTATCGCGGCTCAAGCCGCTCCTACAATCATTTTTGCCTGTTGAGCCAGACCTCGAGGCCTTGTGTATTCAGGTCGACATCCATTCTGAGAATCGAATACATCATCTCGCGGTCCCCCGTATAGCCGTGCTCCCTTAGTCCTCGCACGAAATGCTCGAACATGCTCGCCCGTAGCAACTCCGCTCGATTCGCTGCGCCCTGATGCTCGCGGGCCATGGCGACATACGCGTCGATGCCGTCGTGCATGTCCGCTGCCAGTCGGTCGAGATTGCGAACACGACTGTAGTGCGTCAAATATACCTGCTCGGGCTCGCAGGCCATGATGCGATCAACTGACTTGTGCGCTTCATCCGGGTCGAACTGAACCGGTGTCGATGTAGGAATGATGAACTCGCCTTTTGCGGTATCGTGTTCCCGGTACGACATGCCAAAGCTGTCTCCCGTGAACACACCTTTTGATTGTGGATCGTTGAGTACGTAGTGATGGCGAGCGTGCCCTTCGGTGTTAATTGCCTGCATCGCGCGGCCGTTCAGGTCGAGCCATTGCTCGTTCTCAGGAACGATGATCCGGCTGGCATTGATCGCTTCGATCGTTCCGTAGATGCTGCGCGTCTGTTCTTTGCCGTAGACTGCCTCGGTGCCGGCGACCAGTTTTGTAGGATCGATCATGTGCGGGGCGCCATAGCGGTGCACGACACAGCTTGCGTTTGGCAGATGTTGCATCAACAGCCCGGCGCCACCGGCGTGATCGAGATGAACGTGCGTTAGAAAAACGTAGTCGACATCACCGACATCGAGATTCTGCTGCGCGAGCGCGCTAATCAGGAGCGGGACGCTGCTGTTTACACCGGTGTCGACGAATGCCGCGCGGCCGCCCTCGACGATCAGATGACTTGCGTCCTGTAACGGACGTGCATATTCAGTGTCGATGGCGACAATGCCATCGTTGAGAACTGTTGTCTGTGCGTTATCTCCCGGCATTGAGTCCAGGCCCTCCGGCGGGCGGCGCTTACTCCGCCTCTGTCGTTTCGAGGCCGTCGAGCTTGGGCGCGCGATAGGACGGGTAGGCGTTGCGATAGCCGTCAACACCGTGGCAGCCGAGGCAGGTATAGCCCAGTTTTTCGCCACGAGAAGCGTCGCCTTCGGCCGCTGCAGGGGACAGGGCGCTGGCAATGAGTAACATCGCCACGAAAACAGTGGTTGTTATCTTAATAATCACTATGTTTTTCAATGGCTTATGGTGTGACTGCTGGGCGCCCGGATGCTTCGAGGTCGCTATGGTAGTGACAACGGCCGGCGATTTCTAGCCCGAACGACCTTAGCCCACATGCTAGCATCACGCCCTCTGCAGCCAACCCGTAAGGAAGCGCCGTGAAAAAGGGCTTTGTCGCACTGCTTATCGTGCTCGCAATCGTCATCCTGGTCTCACCCGGAATCGTAGGCCGTCTAGCCGAGAAGTCGATGGATGAGAATATTGACTGGGCGGCGACCGAAAGCCAGGAAGTCGTGGTTACTTCACAGGGATTTGATCGCGGATGGTTCTCGTCCGAAGGGCAGCACCGCGTCGAAATTCGCGAGGGCGAACTACAAAACATGTTGCTGGCGCTCGCCGGTTCGGAGGATGCCCGTGATTTGCCTGTCCTGATTATCGATACACGACTCGATCACGGCTTGATTCCGCTTGCGTCGATGTCGCGCGACAAGGGTACGTTGATGCCTGGCCTGGGCAGCGCCGTTTCGACAGTCCGCGTCGAATTTACTGACGGCGAGATCATCAAACTGCCCGGAACGATTTACAGCAATGTCGGTCTGACCGGCGACTTGCGATCCAGGTTCGAACTCGATGCCGGCTCTCACGAATTCGACGGCGCGAGTACTTTGTGGGGTGATACGACGATCGAGGTGACAACAGATCCGGCCAGCGGGGATGTCTGGTTTGACGGCTCAATTGCCTCGATAGCGCTGAACGCCGAAGGAGATCATGTTGACGCCAGCAAAATTGAATTCGCCGGCAAGCAGCGCAAGACACCTTTCGGTTTCTCTGTTGGAGATGTCGAGGCAACGATGCGCTCGATGACCGTCGAAAATGCGGGCGAATCAACGACTTTCGGTCCGCTGATCTTCAACACGAGCTCTGGTGTCGACGACGACCGCGTGAGTGGGCGCACTACGATAAAGCTCGAGAACACACCATTCGGCGAGTTGGGCGCGGCAGCGATTGCAGTCGATGTAAGCCTGGTCGATGTCGACGGCGCGTCGCTGGGCAACATCACGAGCGCGCTCGATGACATGCAGGATGGCGGCAGCCCGGACGACTTCATGTTCGTCGTTCAGGACGACCTGCAGCGGCTGCTCGCCGCCGGCTTTGAGCTTCGCTTTGATCGGCTTGATATCTCGTTGGCAGAAGGTTCGCTTAGCTCGAAGTTCCGCTTTGTGGTCGATGAATCCAACCACGACACTTTCACCTGGACGTCGGCGCTGCTTGCCCTCGATGCAACAGCCGAGCTGAGTATGCCAACCGAGCTCGTCGAGCTCATGACCGCCATTGATCCGCAGATGAATGTCGCGATCGGTATGGGGTTTCTAAGGAAAAACGGGGACGTCTACGAGATGGAAGCGAGCTTTCAGAAAGGACTGCTAACGGTTAACGGCGCACCCATGCCGATTCCGATACCCGGAATTCAGTAGCAACGCACCACCGAACCGTTACCCCGTCGCGCGGGATCGAGACATGAGCGAGACAAGCATCGCGTTCGCTGGCCATATTACTAATGTTGGCCTGACTTCTAGAGCTCTTCTGCCAAATGGCACGCGACATTCGTGCCATCAACCGTTCTTTGCTTTGGAGTCTCGGTTTTGCAGATGTCGCGCGCGTGCGGGCAGCGCGGATGGAACGCGCAACCACTCGGTGGCGAGAGTATTGACGGAACCTCACCCGACAAGGTCGCCTTGCCACCCGGGTGCTCTGGATCCGGTACCGGCACGGCCTCGAGCAATGCTCTTGTATACGGGTGCCGTGCCGTGCCGAAAATTGCGGCATTGTCTGCCGCCTCGACCAGCGCACCCATATACATGACAAGGACGCGGTGACTAACCGCACGTACGACAGACAGGTCGTGCGAAATAAAGACAATCGATAGCCCGCTTTCCAGCTGAATCTCCCGCAGGAGGCCGAGAATCTGCTCACGTACCGTGCCATCAAGCGCAGCGACCGCCTCGTCGCAGACCAGGACTTTGGGCTTGAGTATCAAAGCGCGCGCTATGGCGACACGCTGTGCCTCCCCGCCAGATAGCTCATGTGGATATCGATCCAGAAACGCCGCGCCCAGACCGACCTTTTCGAGTATTTCCGTAACTCGCTTCTCTCGTCCCGCCGCGGGGATGTCGGCCTCCTGAATCAGCAGTGGCTCGCCGATAATTTTCGCGACTCGCATTTGCGGATTTAGCGAACCAAGCGGATCCTGAAATACAAGCTGCAGGCTGCGTCGCGTTTCTCTTGTCCTGTCTTGCACGAGGCCGGCCAGCGGCGCGCCGCAGAACACGACCCGGCCCGACTGCATTGGCACCAGCCCAAGCCCGGCACGCACAAGGCTCGACTTGCCGGACCCGGACTCACCGACGATGGCAACTGTTTCGCCTCCTCGTACTCGCACACTGACATCGCGAACTGCCTGCAGCGTTCCACGGTCCTGCTCCAGGTAACTCACGCACGCCTTGCTGATTTCGAGTATCTCTTCGCCCGTTGCGCTGGCGGGGATATCGGCTCTGTCAAGTCGAGGCGCCGCTGTCAGGAGGCTCTTCGTATGTTCGTGCTGCGGACGTGCGAAAACATCGCGCGTCGCTCCCTGCTCAACAAGTACTCCACCCTCAATGACGAGCATGCGCTCGCAGTTCCCGGCAACGACGCCCAGGTCATGCGTAATAAGCAACAGCGCCGTGTCCTTACGCACGTCTTCCAGCAATTGGAGAATCTGTGCCTGCACCGTTACATCGAGCGCTGTTGTCGGCTCATCGGCAATGAGCAGCTCCGGCTCGGTTATCAGCGCTGCAGCAATCATCGCTCGTTGCCGCATTCCGCCGGAAAGTTGGTGCGGATATGCGCTGTACTGTCGCTCCGGATCCGGCAAACCTACGCGCTCAAGCGCTTCGATAACCCGCGTCCGGGCTTGCTCACCTGCTGCGAGCCCGTGCTGCAATACTATGCGGCGCAGCTGCTCCCCGACGCGCACAAAAGGATTCAGCGCCTGCATCGGGTCCTGAAAAATGATCGCAACGCGTAATGCGCGCAGTTTGTTGAGTTCCTTCTCGCTCATGCCCAAGAGGGGCGTTTCGGCGAACCTGATGTTGCCGCTCACTTCCGCCTGTGTGGGCAACAGTCCAAGTATCGCCAGTGCTGTTTGCGTTTTCCCGGACCCCGATTCGCCTACCAGCCCAACCGACTCGCCCCTGTCGACGGTGAAACTCAGATCACTGACTGCCGTTACATCGCCATAGCGAATTGACAGGCCATCGACTCTCAGCAAACTCACCGCGAGCTCCTCGCATCGAAGACGTCGCGCATCGCATCGCCCAGGAAATTAAAGCAGAGCAAGATGACCGCGAGCAGCGTGGCCGGTATCAACAACATCCACGACGCACCCTCCATCTGATTTACGCCCGCATCGACAAGCGCACCTAGCGATGTTTGTGGCTCCTGAATGCCCAGCCCGAGGAAGCTAAGGAACGACTCGACGAGAATTGCCTGCGGTATTGTCAACGTGACGTAGACAATGACCACGCCAATCAGGTTCGGTGCTATGTGCCTGAAGATAATGCGCGCTGTTGACACGCCGGTCAGCCTGGCGGCGGCCACGAACTCCCGCTCGCGCAACGACAGCGTCTGGCCGCGAACGATGCGCGCCATATCGAGCCAGTTGATAGCGCCGATCGCGACAAATATCAAAAGGAAGTTTCGTTCGAACGCGACCATCAGAAGGATGACGAAGAACATGAATGGCAGTGCGTACAGCGTATCGACGAAGCGCATCATGACTGCGTCTACGCGGCCGCCAACATAGCCGGCAATCGCCCCGTAGGTCACACCGATAAGCAGGCTGACTACGCTCGCGACAATTGCGACAAGCATCGTGACCTGCACGCCGAGCATTGTGCGCACAAATGAGTCGCGCCCAAGATCATCGGTCCCGAAGATCTGCATTCCCGCAGCGCTCGGCGGGTGCAGCAAATTGTCAAAGTCCGTCTGCAGATAGTCGTGCGGACTAATCATCGGTCCAATGATCGCGACAATAACGATCGTAGCGAGAAGGCCACCACTCAAAACGACCGCGCGATTCCGCCGCATTCGCGCCAGAATGTCGGTGAGCGCCCTCACCGCTGCCGGATCCTTGGGTCAATGAAACCGTAGAGAATGTCGACAATGAGATTCAGCAAAACGACCAGCGTTGCATAGAAAACGACGATGCCAAGCACGAGCGTGTAATCGCGATTCAGCGCGCCCCGAACAAAGAACTGCCCCAGCCCGGGTATGCCGAATATCTCTTCGACTACCACCGACCCGGTCAGAACCGCCGCTATCGCCGGTCCCATGTACGACAAGACCGGCAGCATTGCCGGCCGTAGAGCGTGATAGCGGATGATCGCGCTTGTGCCGAGCCCCTGCGCGCGTGCGGTCCGAATGAAGTCAGTCGCGAGAACATCGATCATGCTCGCTCGTGTCAGGCGGGCGATGTAGGCGATTTGCGGAAGTGCGAGCGCGATCACCGGCAGCAAGAATCGCGCGGCGCCGTCATTGCCGCTCCAGCCGGCAGGCAGCCACTGCAACTTGACGGCAAATAACAGCACAAGCACAGGTGCGACGACAAACACAGGTATCGAAATTCCTGTCATCGCAAAAGTCATGACGACGCGATCGAGCATGGTGTTACGGCGCAGCGCCGCGAACGATCCCGTTGCTACGCCAACGACTGCTGCCAACAACATTGCCATAGCACCAAGTTTCAGCGAAACCGGAAACGCATGCCCGATCAATTCGCCAACGGTGTAATCGCGGTAACGATATGACGGGCCCAGGTCGCCACGTACGAGCCCCGACAAGTAATTGAACAGCTGCCGATGTAGCGGTTCGTCGAGATTGTAGGCTTCCGCCAGGGCTGCCGCAGTCTCGGGGGGCAGCACGCGTTCGTCATCAAACGGGCCGCCGGGTGCGGCGTGCACCATAAGAAAGGCGAGCACAATTACCAACAAGAGCGTCGGAATTGCGCCCAGCAATCGCAGCAGGGCGTATCGCAGCAAGGCTGTGTTCCGATTAAGGTGCGGCGTCAGTCGGCGCCAGCTTCAAGTGCTGACTGTAATGATAATCCAGCACATTGTCTCCCCAACCGATAACGTCGGGGCTAACGAGGTGCTTGCTGACGTAGAAATACAGCGGAATCACCGGGTGGTCAGCAAGCAGTACGCGCTCGGCCTCTTCGAGGTACAGGCGCCTGCGATCGGGGTCGACCTGCTCGGCTGCGCGCTGCATCAAAGAGTCGAATTCGTCATTTTTGTAGCCCGGCATGTTCGATGCGTTGCCGCCTTCCATGATGCTCAGAAAGGTGTGGGCGTCGTTGTAATCGCCAATCCAGCTGGAACGAAACACTTGCGTAATTTCTCGTTCGCGCATGTTGGCCAGCAATACCTGAAACTCTTCATTGACCAGCGTTGTCTCAACACCAAGCACCTCGCGCCACATCGACTGCACGGCGAGCGCGATACGTTGCTGCGTATCCGAGGTGTTATAGCGCAGTTCGATTTGCAGTGGATTGTCCGCACCATAACCGGCCTCGTGGAGCAGTCGTCGCGCATGCGCGGTGCGTTCGTCCTGAGTTTGCGCCGCGTAGCTGAAACGTCGCGGCTCATAGTTGTCTACACCGGGGGGCACCCAGCTGTATGCCGGCGCTTCACCGCGGCCCGTGATGTTGGCTACAAGCACGTCGCGATCGACGGCCATCGACAGCGCCTCGCGCAGCTGTGGGCTGTCCTTGAAGGGCGGCTTGGTCAGGTTGAAGCCGTAATAGTAAACGCCCAGATAGGGCGCAATATGCAGCTCGTCAGGATATTCCTCGCGCACTTGTTCGAAGCTGTCCGGTGGAACGCTCCCTGTGATCTGCACCTCGCCTGCCCGATAGCGGTTGAGCTCGGTCATCTCCTGAACAATGACGTGATGCCGAACCTCATCAATTGCCGTCGCCGCATTGTTCCAATAGTGCTCATTGCGACTTAATTCCAGAACTGAGCCGGGCGCCCAGGCATCAAGCTTATACGCGCCATTCGACAACAGGTTTCCGGCGCGCGTGAATTCTTCGCCGTGCTCGGCGATTGAGCCCGGATGGACCGGAAATGTGCTTGGGTATGTCAACAGGCTGAGCAGATACGGCGTCGGACGCACAAGCGTGATCACAAGCGTTCTGTCGTCGACCGCCTCAACACCGAGGTCCGTCGGTGCCGCGTCGCCCGCGATAATTTCCTGCGCATTGACGATGCTATCAAGCAGCTGCGCGTAGAACGCAGCCGTTGCCGGATCGACGAGTCGCCGCAAGCTAAACAGGAAATGTTGTGCAGTCACGGGATCACCGTTAGACCAGCGCGCGCCTTCTCGAATATGCAGTGTGTAGGTAAGGCCGTCGTCCGATATTGACCACTCATCGGCCGTGCCCGCGACAAGCTCTCCCGTTGCCGAATAGCTGAGCAGGCCTTCACCGATGTCTCTGAGCACTTCGCCAGCCTGTACGCTGCGGGCCTTGTGCGGGTCTACCGATTCCGGGTCTGAGCTCAGGCCGCGGTGCAACACCGACGTCATCGGGCCCTGGTCTTGCGTCCCGCTACAGGACATAAGCGCCCCGCCGAAAACGGCAAGGACGGCGAGTATGGCGAGGCGAAGAATCTTCATTACGCGGTCTTCCTGAGCTGTCGCTTCTTGAGGTGGATCAGGAGCAATGATACCGCCGACGGGGTCATGCCTTCGAGGCGCGATGCTTGACCGAGCGTGACGGGTCGCGCCATTTCGAGTCGCTGGCGGGCTTCATTGGATAGTCCGTCTACGGAGGCATAATCAATGTTCTCGGGCAGGCGCAATGTTTCCTGTTTCGTCTGCTTGTCGATCTCGCGCTGCTGGCGCTCGATATAGCCGGCGTACTTTGCCTGAACTTCGAGCTGCAGCTCGACCTGTTCGCGCTGTTCGTCGCTCATCAGCTCAACGGCATCGCTGCTACCCGCACCCGACAGCGCGACAACATCACGATAGGAATTTTCCGGCCGCTTGAGGAGCCCGGCTGCCGTCACGCCGGCAGCCTTCACCCGGATATCCTGCAGGCGCTCCTGTTCGGCGGCGACAGCTTCGCATTTTGCATTGAAGCAGGCCCAGCGATCTTCATCGACGAGCCCGAGTTGGCGCCCGATCGGCGTCAGCCGCAAATCGGCATTGTCCTCGCGAAGCGTCAGCCGATACTCAGCGCGGCTCGTAAACATCCTGTACGGCTCGCTCACGCCACGCGTAATCAGGTCATCGACCAGCACGCCGATGTAGGCTTCGTCGCGCCGTGGAAACCACGCCTCGCTGTCCCGCGATTGACGTGCCGCATTGATTCCGGCAAGCAGGCCTTGCGCGCCCGCCTCTTCATAACCCGTCGTGCCATTTATCTGGCCGGCGAAGTACAGACCACTAATCGCCTTTGTCTCAAGCGTGGGCCTGAGCTCGCGGGGATCAAAGTAGTCGTACTCGATGGCATAGCCCGGCTGCGTTATGCACGCGTTTTCTAAGCCGGGAATCGATTGCACAAACCGCCGCTGTGTTTCGTAGGGCAGGCTCGTCGAAATACCGTTCGGGTAGACGACGTTCGAGTTCAGCCCTTCGGGCTCGACGAATATCTGGTGCGAAGCCTTGTCGGCAAAACGCACGACCTTGTCTTCCACCGACGGACAGTAACGCGGCCCCACGCCCTCGATCGCGCCGGTGTACATCGGTGACTCATCAAGCGAGCCGCGAATGATGTCGTGCGTTTCCTCTGTCGTCTTTGTGATGTGACACGAAATCTGTTCCGGGTGGTCGCTGCGCCGTCCAAGAAAGGAAAATACCGGTGTCGGAGTATCGCCAGGCTGTTCGGTCATCACGTCGTAATTCAAGGTTTTGCGATCGAGCCGTGGCGGTGTGCCCGTCTTGAGGCGCGCCACGCGCAAAGATAATTCGCGCAACCGTTGTGCAAGCCTGATTGACGGCGCATCGCCAATGCGACCACCGGCCTCTTCGCTGCTGCCAATCAGTATTCGTCCGCCGAGGAACGTGCCAACCGTCAGGATGACAGCACGCGCCCGAATTTCGAGTCTGTCTGCTGTCACGATACCAGCGACTCGTTCGCCATCGATGATCAGATCATCAACAGAATGTTCTGCGATCACCAGGTTCGGCTGGTTGTCGAGCAGTATTCGAATGGCGCGCTTGTACAGCTCGCGATCTGCCTGCGCCCGGGTCGCCCGGACCGCCGGCCCCTTGCTCGCGTTCAGCATTCGAAACTGGATGCCGGCACGGTCGATAGCGGCCGCCATCGCGCCACCCAGCGCATCAATTTCCTTCGTCAGGTGGCCCTTGCCGATACCGCCGATCGCCGGGTTGCAGCTCATCTCGCCAATCGTCGCGATCCTCTGTGTAATCAGAAGTGTTCGCGCACCTGCCTTTGCGGCAGCCAGACAGGCTTCCGTACCGGCGTGACCGCCGCCAATTACGATGACATCAAGGCACTCAGACATTGGCTAAATTTTGATCAACAAGGGTCGCGCATTTTAGTCGCTGGCAGCCTCCGCCGCCACAAACCGGCACGCATTATGCCGATCAGGACCAACATTGCCGGCTTTACTTGGCCGCCCCCAGTCGCCAAGATGGCACCGCGTCAGAATCCCGCGGGTTGTCTATGATTCAAAAATCAGCGTTAACGCTGCTGCTGCTTATGTCGGCAGCAGCAAATACGGCGCCAGATCTCGAGCTCAGCGATTGCCGAATCAGCGCGGGGCCCGGGTATCCGGGCATCAAGGCGCGCTGTGGCACGTTCCTGCGGCCGCTGAATCCGGATGACCCGACGTCCGAAGAACTGAAGCTTCGAGTCGCCGTCGTGCCAGCCCTTGACCTGAGTCCCGAGACCGACCCGCTGGTTCCGCTTGCTGGTGGCCCGGGTGGTGGCGCAATTCAATTCTACTCCGCGTATTACGCCGCGTTCGAACCTGCCCGCCGTGATCGTGACATTCTCTTGCTTGATCAACGCGGCACGGGCAGTTCGGCGCGCATGGACTGCCCGTTCGATGACGACATCGTTGAGGGGCAATACACAGACGAGCAAACGCTTGAATTCACACGGTCGTGCCTCGAGCAGCTACCGCACGATCCGCGATTTTTTACGACCAGCGTCGCCGTGACCGATCTCGAGGCCGTGCGTCAGGCCCTCGGCTACCCGTCGCTCAACCTCGTTGGCACGTCGTATGGCACTCGCGTTGCGCAACATTTCGCGCGCCGGTATCCCGGATCGACGCGGTCAATTGTTCTTGACGGTGTTGTCCCGCCGCAAGTTCCGCTCGGCCCCGAGATCGCGACCGAGGCGCAACGTGCTCTCGACGCCATCCTCGATCGCTGTGCCGAAGATGCGGCTTGCCGAGAGCGCTTTCCCGAGGTCGACCTGGATTTCGAATCGCTTCGCGCCCGACTCGATGATGGACCCATAACGGTGGAGCTGTCAGACCCGGTCACTGGTCGTCACGAATCGCTCGTGTTCGGACGCGACGAGCTTGCGGCAGCGATTCGCCTCCTCGCCTATCAGCCACGGTCTATAGCGATCATTCCACTGTTGATTCACGAGGCCGCAAATGACAACTTCGTTCCTCTCGCCGCGCAGTTTCAGTTGACGGTAAGCAGCATTGCCGATGCCCTGGCGCTCGGCATGCACAACTCGGTCGTTTGCACAGAAGACCTGCCATTCGTCGACCGGGGCAGCATTGACTTTGCTGCCCTCGATGCAAGTTACATCGGTGCCCTGCAGCTCGAGGCTCTTGAGGCGATATGTTCGGTCTGGCCGCAAGGGCCGCTGGACGACGGCTTCGCCGAACCGCTGGCGACGGACATTCCGGTGCTGTTGCTGTCAGGCGATGCCGATCCGATTACACCGCCGCGCTATGCCGACCTCGCCGCTGTCGATCTTACGAATGCCCTGCACCTCATCGGCGAGCGTCAGGGACACGGACAAATCGCAGCCGGCTGCATGCCGAAGATCGTTGCACAGTTTGTGGCGGCGGCTGACCCGGCCACACTCGATACGGAGTGCCTCGAAAACGCGTTTGTCATGCCATTCTTTCTCGACTTCTCAGGCCCCGGTCCATGATTACCGTCAGCGACATTCATAAGTCATTTGGCAAAGTTCGTGCCGTTCGAGGCGTTAGCTTCGATGCGCCCGACGGCAAGATTACCGGGCTGCTCGGCCCCAACGGCGCCGGCAAGTCAACCACCTTGCGGGTGTTGTATACGGTACTGAAGCCGGACCAGGGTAACGCGTCCATCGATGGTGCCGATGTTGTAACAGACGGCCTTTTGGCCCGACAAAGCATCGGCGCATTGCCACACGGCGCTGGTCTGTATCCGCACCTTACCGCACGCGAGAATATCGCCTACTACGCGAAACTGTGCGGGCTCGATAAAGACGCGCAGCAAGAACGCGTCGAGGGCATCGTCGAGCTTCTCGAGATTCGCGACTTCGCTGATCGTCGCACCAAGGGTTTTTCACAGGGCCAGCGAACAAAAGTCTCGCTCGCCCGAGCCCTCGTGCACAACCCGCAAAACGTCATTCTCGACGAACCGAGTAATGGTCTTGACGTTATGGCTACGCGGTCGTTGCGTGATCTGATTCTGAAACTCAAAGACGCTGGTCGCTGCATTCTTTTCTCAAGTCATGTCATGCAGGAGGTCGCGGCGCTCTGCGACGACATCGTCATTATCGCGAACGGCAAGGTAGCCATCGACGACTCCGCCGACGGAATACGCCGCCGAACGGCTTGCGATGATCTCGAAGATGCGTTCGTGCGCGCGATCGAGATGGTGGAACCAGAGTAATGCGCACTCTCTTCACCGTTTTCGTCAAAGAGGTCATCGATAACTTTCGTGACCGCCGCACACTTGCCTCTGCCTTGATCATGGGTCCGTTGTTTGGCCCGATGCTGTTCGCTTTTGTTATCAGCCTGTCGATAGAGCGCTCGCTCGATGACTTCGAGCGCACGCTGGACGTACCGGTCATCGGACAGGAGCGTGCGCCGAACCTGATGCGCTACCTCGCCAGTCACAACATCCATGTCGTTGCCGGCCCTGCCGATCGCGCGGCAGCAATCGCCGCGGTCACAATCGGCGCACACGACGTTGTCGTGCTTGTGCCCGACGGCTTCGGTGAACAGCTCGCTGGCACGATACCGGCGAAAATTGAGCTGATCTCTGACCAGGCCAATACTCAGGCCGAGCGCGACGCGCGCAGGGTGCGCACGGCGCTACGTTCTTACGGCCAGGAGCTGGCGGCTATTCGTCTCGTTGCGCGCGGCGTTAGCCCGGTGGTGATGCGGCCCATCAACGTCGACGAGGTCGACGTGTCGACACCGAGCGGCCGGTCTGCAATGTTGCTTGGCATGATGAGCTATTTTTTCATTTTCGCCTTGCTTATGGGTGGCATGTACCTCGCAATCGACACAACCGCCGGCGAGCGCGAACGTGGCTCTCTCGAGCCCCTGTTGGCCCTTCCCGTTACGCGTGGTGAGTTGATGCTGGGCAAAATCGCCGCCACGTGTGTCTTCATGGCCGTGTCCCTGCTGCTGAGCCTTTGCTCGTTTTTCGTTGCGCTTAATTTCATGCCACTCGAGCAGCTGGGCATGACGCCGAATTTTGGTCCCGGCGTCGTTGTTGCGGCATTCCTGGTTCTCGCTCCTTTCATTCTTCTTGGCGCGTCATTGATGACGCTCGTCGCGTCGTTCACCAAGAGCTACAAAGAGGCACAGACCTGGCTTAGCGTCGTGCTTGTTGCGCCGACGTTGCCGATCCTGATCGTCAGCATTCTTACGCTGCGCCCGCAACTCGAGTTCATGTTCGTACCGAGCCTGAGCCAGCATTTGCTGCTCGTTGACATGATCAAGAACGAGCCTGTCAACATAATGCATGTCGCGATTTCGGTAACAAGCACGCTGGCACTTGGTGGCGCGTTAACGTGGATCTGCGCCCGGCTGTATCGGCGGGAGGGGCTGCTGGGTTAGGATGCGGCTATGGCCCTGTTTGCCGAACTTCGCCGCCGTAACGTCTTCAAGGTCGCGCTGCTTTACGCGGTGTCGAGCTGGCTGATCATTTGGTTCGTCGGCGCGATTGAATCGGAGGTTACGCTGCCCGCATGGACGAACGCCTTCGTTCTTTTCGTGCTCGCCGTCGGTTTTCCGGTCGCCCTGCAGTTCGCCTGGACATATGAAATTACCCCGGCGGGCCTGAAGAAGGCCGTCGATGTCGATCAAACCCAGTCGATCGTTTACAAGACGGGCCAAAAGCTCAATGCGGCGGTTGCGGTGCTCCTCGTGCTTGGTGTCCTTGCTGTGTTTGGCCAGCGCCTGTTGCCAACGTTTGAGTTTCTGGTTCCCGGCATCCCCGAGGGCGACGCCCCGGTCTCCGCCAGGGCCCCGGCGGAGATTCGCAGCCTGACGCTCGACAACGGCCTGAAGATAATTGTCTGGCCCGATCACGACATACCAAACATCGTCATGTACAACTTCGTTCGCGCCGGCGGCCGAAATGAGTACCCCGGCATCACGGGCCTGTCGCACTTTTTCGAGCACATGATGTTTCTCGGCACCTCGAATCGCGAGCCCGGAGAATTTGATCGAACCATGGAGGCCGCTGGCGGCGCGAACAACGCGTACACAACGGCCGATGTAACCGTCTATATGGACTGGTTTCCGCGTTCGGCGCTTGAAACCATTTTTGATCTTGAGGCCGACCGGCTGCAGAACCTCACAACGGTAGCCGAGGTGGTCGAAAGCGAGCGTCAAGTCGTGTACTCCGAGCGCCGCTCAAGCGTCGACAACGACAATTTCTGGAAGCTCGCCGAGCAGGTGCAGGCAACAGCTTTTGTCGCACACCCGTATCAGTTCACCGTAATTGGCTGGCCGTCCGATATCGAGTCGTGGACGCAGGACGATCTGATCAGTTACTACCGCACTTACTACGCGCCGAATAATCGCACGGTCGTAATTACGGGCGACGTTACCCCGGGAGAAATTTTCGCGCTGGCGGAAGAATATTTCAGCCCGACGCCCGCGCAGGAGCCACCGCCCATCGTCCGTACCATCGAACCAGAACAGCAGGGTGTGCGCCGTGTCGAGGTGGAGTCGGCAGCCCAGACTCCGCTGCTGCACCTGGCGTTCCACGCCGGAGCTGCGGCAGATCCTGAGTCGCTTCCAATGGGCCTGCTGCTCAACATTCTTACGGGCGGTGAGGCGTCGCGCTTACATCGCGCACTCGTCGAAGATGAGGGGGTCGCGATTTCGGTTGGCGGTTATCTCGACGAAGGTTTCGATCCCGGCCTCGCTTACTTCTATCTGACGCTCCCTCCTGATGGCAGCCCTGCTGCCGTCGAGCGACGCGTGCTTGAAGAGTTGCAGCGCGCTGCCAAAGAAGGCGTGAGTGAAGCGGAGCTGGCCAAGGCCCGAAACATCATGTTGGCAGACCATTGGCGTGACCTTGCGACTATCGCCGGGAAGGCCGAAATGCTTGGTCGGTACGCGGTGTTCCACGGTGATTACGAAAAACTGTTTGCCCTGCCAGAAGCGCTGGACGCTGTTACTACTGATGATTTGCGTAGCATTGCGGCAACAGTATTCCGCACGCGCAACATGACGGTTGGAGTGCTGCGCGCACCTGAAGCAGGGGTGGCCGAGTGATCCGGTTGCGGCTCATCTGCCTCGCGCTCGTTGGCTGTTTGTTCCTCGGCGAGGCATCGTCGCAGGGCGTTACCTTGCCGGGCGCGCATCACATAGAGCTCGAAAATGGCGTCGTTTTCATCCTGCACGAAAAGCATGATGTGCCACTAATTGGCGTACACGCCACCATCCGTGGCGGTGCCGTGTCGGACCCAGAAGGTAAGTCCGGTTTATCGAGTTTGCTCGCCGGGTTGCTTGAAAAAGGCGCCGGTGATAGAGGCGCAGCGGCCTTCGCCGAAGCAGTTGCCTCGGTTGGCGGCTCGCTTGCGGCAAGCGCCGGCCTTGAAGCGATCACGATCTCTGGCGAATTTCTCGCCCGTGACAGTGACCTGATGGTCGAGCTTCTCGTCGACATGCTGCAGGCGCCCGCCCTGGAAGCCGAAGAGATGCGAAAGCTCCGGGATCGGCGCATCAATCTGATCCGCGCGGCCAAGGACGGCGACCTCAGGCGTCTAACCCCGACGTACGGCAATGCCTTCCTGTTCGGCGAACATCCGTACGGAACTCCGGTCGATGGCAGCGAGACCTCGCTGGCGAAACTTACTCACCCTGACCTGCTCGGCTACTACCGCGACTTCGTCGGCGCCGACCGCCTGGTTATCGCCATCGCGGGAGACTTCGATGCGCTGGCGATGATCGGGTCCTTGTCCACCGCGTTTCGCGACTGGCGCCGGGCCGCCGCGCCGCTGCCAGAGATTCAGCCGCTCCAGCCGCAGCAAGGTCGTCGCATTTTGCTTGTCGACAAGCCCGGGGCGACGCAAAGCTATTTCTGGATTGGAAACGTAGGCGTTGACGTGGGCTTTCCACGTCGTGCCGAACTGGATATTGCCAACACACTCTTTGGCGGGCGATTTACCTCGTTGTTGGTCGATGAGATGCGCACCAAGGCCGGGTTGACCTACGGCGTGCGATCAGTGTTGCTGCGTCCGTCGACTGCCGGCTCAGTCGCAACGGTGTCGTACACCAAAACCGAGACGACGATCGAGGCGATCGATCTCGCCCTGTCTTTACTCGCGCGGATCCACGAAGAAGGCTTCACTGACGACATAATTCTGTCCGGCAAGAATTACATTCTCGGCCAGTTTCCGCCGCGCCTCGAAACGGCCGCGCAACTCGCCGCCCAGTTCGCAGAACTCGAAACGCTCGGCCTCGACGAGTCGTACATCAACGGTTACGGCAACGCGATCGCGGACGCCGATGCTGCCGCAGTACGCGCCGTCATTGATGAGGTTTATCCGGCGGTTGACGACCTTGTTGTCGTCGTCCTGGGTGACGCGGAGACGATTCGTGACGACATCGCGAAGTACGGTCCGATCACCGAAATGGACATATCGGAACCGCGCTTTCGCCCGTAACCTGTTCCGGCATTACTTGCCGATACAAAAATCCGCGAATATTCGGCCGAGAAGGTCGTCTGATGACACTGCGCCCGTGACTGCTCCAAGCGCTTCTTGCGCCAGGCGCAATTCTTCGGCCAGCAGCTCACCTGCGCGCGCCTCTTGCAGCGCCTTGCGCCCCGCACTGAAATGCCTGGCCGCCCGATTCAGCGCATCGATGTGGCGCTGCCGCGCTGTAAACGCCCCCTCTCCGAGGTTCTTGTAACCCGCCAGCCTGCGTAAGCGCTCGTGCAGCGCATCGATGCCCGCACCGGTTTTTGCGGAGAGATTAATGATAGAGGGATCGTCCTGTGTCGCGCCGGGCTCACTGTCCGTCAGATCGACCTTGTTGCGAACAACTGTAACTGCCGCGCCATCCGGAACGTCTTCGTCTATTCCCTTGTCGTCGGCTTCGGTCGCATCCTGAATCCACAGCACGGCGTCCGCGCTTTTGAGCGCCTGTCTTGCCCGGCGAATGCCTTCTTCCTCAATGCGGTCGGGGTTATCACGCAACCCGGCCGTGTCGACCAACTCAACGGCGAGCCCGTCAATATTGATCTGCTCGCGCAGTACGTCTCGCGTGGTTCCGGCGACTTCGGTCACGATGGCCGCCTCCTCCCCGCTTAGTCTGTTCAGCAGGCTCGATTTACCCGCATTTGGTTTGCCGACAATCACAACCCTATAGCCGTCTCGCAATACGCGACCGATCTTTGCCTGCTTCATCAGCTCGTCGAACGCGCTGCCACATCGATCCAGCCGCGTCTTTAATTCGTCGTCGGACAAGAAATCGACTTCCTCTTCAGGAAAATCGATCGCCGCTTCAACGTGCATGCGCAGCTGTAGCACCTGGTCAGCGAGCGCTTCGACCGCGGCGGAGAACGCTCCGGTCAAAGAGCGCAATGCTGCCCTTGCTGCTTGCGCGGTGCCGCTGCTGATCAGGTCCGCGATCGCCTCAGCCTGCGCAAGGTCAAGCTTTTCGTTGATAAACGCGCGCCGGGTAAATTCGCCGGGCTCCGCAAGCCGTGCCCCCAGCTCCAAAGCAGCGTCAACCAACAGCGAAATGACGACAGGTCCACCATGTCCGTGCAGCTCAAGAACCGACTCGCCAGTAAACGACGCGGGCGCCGGAAAATACAACGCCAGCCCTGTGTCGAGCCGCTCACCTGCGGCATTTCGAAACGTTGCATGAGTGGCCTTACGGGGTTCGGGTAAGCTGCCCAGTATGGCGCAGGCTATGCGCTCAGCTTCTGCGCCCGAAATGCGCACGATCCCGACACCGCCGATTCCTGGCGGCGTGGCTGCTGCGACGATCGTATCCATGCTCATGGAACCCGCGGCAGCGACCTAGCTATTCTTCGGCTTTTTGGCACCCTTCTTTTGCTTTGCTTCCGCTTCGACGACCGTGTTGATTTTCCATTGCTGGGCGATCGACAGCAGCGTGTTCGTCACCCAGTACAAAACAAGGCCGGCCGGGAAAAAGGCGAAAAAGACAGTGAAGATGATCGGCATCATCTGCATCACCTTGACCTGTACCGGATCACCAACCTGTGGGTTGAGCTTCTGCTGAAAGAACATCGCCGCGCCCATGATCAGCGGCAAAATGAAAAACGGGTCCTTTACGGACAAGTCCGTAATCCAGAGCGCAAACGGCGCCTGGCGCATTTCGACGCTTTCGAGCAACGCCCAGTAGAACGCAAGAAAAAACGGCATCTGTATCAGAATCGGCAAACAACCGGCCGCCGGATTAACTTTCTCGCGCTTGTATAACTCCATCATCGCCTGGCTCAGCTGCTGGCGATCATCTTTGTAGCGCTCCTGCAGCGCCTTGAGCCGCGGCTGCAGATTGCGCATCTTTGCCATCGACCGGCCGCTCGACTCCGTCAGCTTATAGAACGCCAGCTTGATCAGGAATGTGACCGCGATAATTGCGACCCCCCAATTGCCGAATATGCCGAACGCTTTACCAAGCAGCCAGAACAAGGGCTGCGAAAGAATCGTCAACCAACCGTAATCAACCGTAAGCTTCAGGCTCGGGTCAATGTCCTCGAGCTGCGCCTGAAGTTTCGGGCCGACAAATAGAGTTTGTGAAAACGTGTGGCTGCTGCCGGGCTCCACGGACTGTTTCGCGCCGACCGCGCTCGCCGTCATCGTATTGCCTGAAACGACAACCTGGAAGATGTGCTGCGCATCGGCAGCGGGGACAATCGCGCTCAGGAAGTGATGCTGAATCGCCGCGACCCAGCCGTTGTCCGTCGAAAACTGGTACGGCCCCTCGTCCAGCAGATCGTTTCGTTTTAGTTTCTCTGCTTTTTCACCATTGTAAATTATCGGCCCGTCAAACGAATACGAATCGACATTGAACATCGATCGTTCCTGTTCGAATGACCGCCTGAGCAGCTGAGAGTATTGATCGCCGCGCCATAATGCATCGCTGTTATTGATCAGGTGCTGTTCGACTTCGATCGTGTAGCTGCCCCGCGAAAAGTGGTATCTCTTTTCGACCTCAAGGCCATCACCATCGCTCCAGCGCAACGCAACAGTCAGTTCATCAGTGTTACCAAGCTCATAGCTCGACCGCACCGCCGCGAATGCTGCTGTGTGGCTCGGCCCTGCTCTGTTTTCGTCGCTGGAGCGCAGGCCCGTGCGTATCAGGCCCAAGTCGTCGCGCACAGCGCTTAGCAGGACAACCGGTTCGTCTGGCCGGTCCTTGGCAATCGGATATTGCGGCAGCGCCGCATACTGAATCGTTCCACCCTGCGCGCTGATCTGAATGTCGAGAACGTCTGTTCTTACTTGTATGGCTGACGCCTCCGGAGGCAATGGCGAAACCGTTGCTGGCGTCGAATCTTGTGCCGGCAGCTCCGGCACGGAGTCGGTAGCGTCATCAAGCTCAGGCAGCCCCGCGTCGGGGATTCGTGTATCTGCCTCGGTTGGCCGCGGCGATTCGGCGCCTGTCGGCGCAGCGGTTGGCTGTGGACCGTAGTCCTGCATCCAGGCCTGGTAGGTAAACCAGGCCATCATGCCGAAAAATGCCCATGTCAGCAGTCTTTGGTTGTCCATGCTTACCTTTCCTGCGCGCCCTTGTCGCCCCTGGCCTGCTGGCACCGCTGCCAGTGGCCAGCCATGCTGTCAAACAACTGCTGGTTTGCCGCGGAGCGTGCTGCGGACTGATTAATCACAACGATGTCAAGTCCTGCCAGTGACGCCTGGTGTTGTCGGAATGATTCTCTGACAATGCGTTTGATTCTGTTTCTGCCTGTCGCATAACGGCAGTGCTTTTTTGAAATTGCCAGACCAAGCCTGGCGACATCCTTCTCATTTTCTCTGCAAAGCACCGTAAACCATTTGTCGCGGCTGCGCGTCGCTTTTTTGAACACGCGGCCAAATGCTGCGGCATGCAGCAGCCGTTTTTCTTTTTGGAGCCGGTATATAGAGCTGCCAGCCATGAGGGAGGGTTTTCTCGTCGGCGGTTGGTTGTGCCAACAATTACGGCGTGAGCTTAGCGCGGCCCTTGGCGCGGCGGCGCTTCAAAACGAGCCGACCGGCTTTCGTCGCCATACGAGCACGGAAGCCGTGTGTCCGTGCCTGCTTTATTTTGCTCGGCTGATACGTGCGTTTCATTTGCCTGTTACCTGGGTTTTCTACAGGCCTCTCAATGACCTGCAATCCGGAAGGGCGGCAAGGGTACGCAGATGGCCCTGCACTGTCAATAGAGCCGCGCTAACACTGCCTTCCGGCCCCGCAGGAGCATAATAACGTGCTCATCTGGCGGCGCTCCGGCAGACGGTATAGACTGCCCGGTCTTCATTCTAATAACGAATATTCGACCGTGTTTTGGGGACTCAATTGGCAATCGAGATAACGCTATGGAATCGCTGCGTCCGCGATCTTCAGGCGGAGCTCCCCGAGCAGGATTTTAATACCTGGATTCGCCCGCTTCAGGCCGTCGAAGACGGCGCCGTTTTGCGGCTCCTCGCCCCCAATCGTTTCGTCGTTGACTGGCTGCAAAAGCACTACATTGAAAGAATCCTCGAAATTGTTGCCAATCTCGGCACTGAAACGGAGCTCATCATCGAAGTCGGATCGCGTGAAGCGGCCCCTTCTGCGAGTATTGGCCGGAGACGCGGGCCCGTTGCTGTTGCGGCGAATCAGCCCGCCCCAATGGCGGTCGAGTCACGACTAAACCGATCGTTTACGTTTGACGCTTTTGTAGAGGGCAAGAGCAACCAGCTCGCCAAGGCGGCGGCGACCCAAATCGCGCAGAACCCCGGTAAGTCCTACAACCCCCTCTTCATTTACGGCGGGGTTGGCCTCGGCAAGACGCATCTGATGCACGCCATCGGCAATGCCATGCTCGAGCAGAGTCCCGGAGCACGAGTCGCATATGTGCACTCCGAACGCTTCGTTGGTGACATGGTTCGTGGCTTGCAGCACAACACGATTTCCGACTTTAAGCGGACATACCGATCTCTCGATGCCTTGTTGATCGACGACATTCAGTTCTTCGCCGGCAAGGAGCGCTCACAAGAGGAGTTCTTTCATACGTTTAACGCGCTCTTGGAAGGACAGCGCCAGATAGTATTGACCTGTGACCGCTATCCCAAAGAAGTAAATGGCCTGGAGGAGCGGCTTAAGTCTCGCTTCGGCTGGGGACTAACGGTTGCGATTGAGCCACCTGAGCTCGAAACGTCAGTAGCTATTTTGATGAGTAAAGCGGCGATCGAAGGCGTTGAGCTTCCTGAAGAGGTGGCTTTTTTTATAGCCAAACGGATTCGCTCAAATGTCCGCGAACTGGAGGGCGCCCTGCGCCGGGTTATTGCCACTTCTCGATTTACTGAGCGTCCGATTAACCTTGATTTTGCGAAAGAAGCCCTACGAGACTTGTTAGCATTACAGGCTCGGCTTGTTTCAATAGAGAACATCCAGAAAACCGTTGCCGAGTACTTCAAAATCAGGGTTGGGGATCTCTTGTCCAAGCGGCGCAGCCGCTCCATTGCGCGACCGCGACAAGTGGCCATGGCTTTATCGAAAGAGCTTACTAATCACAGCCTGCCGGAAATCGGCGATGCTTTCGGTGGTCGGGATCACACAACAGTCCTTCATGGTTGTCGTCGAATTGAATCATTACGGGAAACAGATAAGCGAATTGATGACGATTATTTGAACTTGTTGAGAACCCTGACCGGATAATGTGGATAACTGGTGTATAAGGGGTCACCACGAATTTATCCACAGCTTAAACACAGGTGCTTAACCATTCATGCACCTGGTTAGCAGTTAGATTTGTTGTTATAAGTTATTGTTTTTATAGGTGTTTATTGTTTTATCCACAGGAATGGCTGTGCCTAATAATAACAATAAATACATGATATCCAATATTTATTAACAGGTGGAACCTATGAAGTTAAGCGCAGCTCGGGATGTGCTGTTAAAGCCCCTTCAAGCCGTAATAGGCGTTGTAGAGCGCCGACAAACGATGCCGATCCTTTCCAATGTTCTGTTGGTTGCTAAGGACAACGAGCTGTTGGTAACAGCGACAGACCTGGAAGTTGAGTTAGTAGCTCAGGCAGAAGTTAATGTGGGAACGGGCGGTGAGATTACTGTTTCTGGCCGAAAGCTCCTGGATATCTGCCGTGCGCTGCCGGAAGGTTCGGATATTGATATAAGCGCAGGCGGCGAAAAACTCGTTATTCGTTCGGGGCGAAGTAAATTTAGCCTCGCAACATTACCGGCCACAGAGTTCCCTAGCGTAGAAGACATTAAAGCCGGACAGACAATCACCGTTGCGCAAGATGTGCTTGGCAGGCTGATCGAGAAAACACATTTTTCAATGGCACAGCAAGACGTTCGCTACTACCTGAACGGCATGCTGCTCGAAACGGGCGGCAATCACCTGCGTGCAGTTGCGACGGATGGTCACCGCCTGGCGCTTTGTCAGGCAGAGCTTGAGGGCTCGGTCGATGAGCAGCAGGTAATCGTGCCGCGGAAGGGCGTGCTGGAATTGCAGCGCTTGATGAGCGGGGAAGGGGCAGTGAATATAGAGCTGGGCCCTAACCACGCACGTATCCAGCTCGAGGGAATTCGATTCACATCGAAGCTCATCGACGGGCGTTTTCCGGAGTACGACAGAGTTATACCGAAAGAATCCAGCAACGAGCTAACTGCCGATCGTGAAGCGTTTAAAGGGGCCCTGCAAAGAACAGCGATCCTGTCTAACGAAAAGTATCGTGGTATCCGGTTGATCATTCGCGACAGCGGGGTCGTCATGCAGGCCCACAATCCTGAGCAGGAAGAAGCAGAGGAAGAGCTAGAGGTCGAGTACAGCGGTGAAGATATCGAAATCGGCTTTAACGTGAATTACCTGCTTGACGCGCTTGGCGCCGTCGATGGCGACACTGTAACGCTATCGGTTCTGGACGGGAATTCCAGTTGCCTGATTCGGCAGCCAGGCAATGATGACAGTAAGTTTGTTGTTATGCCGATGCGTCTGTAGGAGCGGGCGGGCTGAAGCAAGGTGCCAATCCAGCAGTTCTCGGCCCGCGACTTTCGCTGTCTGACCAGCATAGAACTGGACGCCAACCCGAATTACAACCTGATCTATGGCCCCAACGCCTCCGGCAAGACAAGCGTGCTGGAGGCGTTGGCGTATCTGGGCCGGGGCAAGTCATTTCGTGGCGCTCCAACGACGAGCCTGATCCGGCACGGTAAGCGGGAGTTCGTGTTGTTCGGGCGCGTGGTGTCCGGCAGCCGGCAAAGCAGTGTCGGCGTACGCAACAGCGCGGATGGTCTTGAGGTCCGAATAGACGGCGAAGGCGACGGGGGTGCGGCGGCCCTGGCGGCGGCGCTGCCGCTGCAGATTATCGACCCGGACGTTCACGAGCTGGTGGCCGGGGCGCCGGAGCAGCGCCGCCGCTACCTTGACTGGATCGCGTTCCACGTGGAACACGGTTACCTGGGCGTCTGGCGCCGATTTCGGCGAGCGCTCAAGCAACGTAATGCCGCGCTGAAGTCTGGAGCTGCCGTGAGGACCATTCAGGGCTGGAATGCGGAGTTTGTTCAGTTAGCAGGGCAGCTCGATGATGGGCGGCGGATGGCGTTGGAGGTGGCGACCGACGGCCTGGAGGAGGCGGGCCTTGATCTGCTGGGGAGCGAGCTGAGGTTCGAGTACCGGGCGGGCTGGAGCGAAGAGCGGCCACTGCCGGAGGTTCTCGAGGCCGGTCTGGAGCGGGACGTTCAGCAGGGGAGCACCCAGGCCGGGCCGCATCGGGCCGACCTGAAGCTTATCTATGATGAGCGCCAGGCGCGCAGGCTTGTCTCAAGAGGCCAGCAGAAGCTGCTTGCCTGCGCGATGGTGCTGGCAGCGACCGAAACAGCACAGTCGGCACTGGAGCAGCCCTTGCTCCTGCTTCTCGATGACCCGGCGGCCGAACTGGACGGCGATTCTCTCGACAGGCTGATGCGGCGCGTCGCGAGCCTCGGCTGTCAGGTTATTGCGACCAGCCTGGAGCCGGATACGCAGTTATTTGCGAATCAGCCAACCGTGTTTCACGTGGAACAAGGCGCATTAACCCGGGTAAATTGAGGCCGCTTTCCCCACTCAGCCAGGAACCGTGGCCAGACCCCGAAAAAACACGCTCAAAAACCCCAAAAACCGTTAAAAAATAAGCATTTGTTGGTACAATGGGTCGCTCATCAACCGAGGGTAGGGAATGACCGACGAGTCTGAATATACTTCCAGTAATATCAAAGTGTTACGTGGTCTTGAGGCGGTCCGGAAGCGGCCGGGCATGTATATCGGTGACACCGATGATGGAACTGGTCTCCACCACATGGTTTTTGAGGTCGTGGACAACTCGATCGATGAGGCTCTGGCGGGACACTGCAGCACGATTACGATCACGATTCATGCAGACGAATCGGTGACAGTTACTGACGACGGCCGCGGCATCCCGGTCGATATGCACCCCGAGGAAGGGCGGTCAGCGGCAGAGGTGATCATGACGGTCCTGCACGCCGGTGGTAAATTCGACGACAACTCCTACAAGGTGTCGGGCGGTTTGCACGGCGTCGGCGTGTCGGTCGTTAATGCGCTGTCGGAGCACCTCGTGTTGACGATTCATCGCGACGGCAAGAGCCATCAGCAAGAATATAGATATGGTGAACCGCAGGCCCCGCTTGCAGTCGTGGGCGATACCGATCGAGCCGGCACCACGCTTCGATTCAAGCCCAGCAGCCGCACGTTTACGAACATCGAATTTCACTACGACATTCTTGCGCGACGCCTGCGGGAACTGTCATTCCTTAATTCCGGGGTCCGCATCCACCTGGTGGACGAGCGAGATGAGCGCGAGGACGTCTTCGAATACAAAGGCGGAATCAAGGCATTTGTTGAACACCTGAATAGAAACAAAACGCCGATTCATGACAAGGTATTTCATTTCTCGACGATGAAGGCTGGTGTCGGCGTCGAGGCAGCGCTGCAGTGGAACGATGGTTACCAGGAAAACATGTTCTGCTACACAAACAACATTCCACAGCGCGATGGCGGCACACACCTTGCTGGTTTTCGGACGGCGCTGACGAGAACCCTGAACACCTATATCGAGAAAGAGCTAAGCGGCAAGAAGGACAAGTTCACGCCGTCGGGCGATGACGCCCGGGAGGGGCTGACCGCGGTTTTGTCGGTTAAGGTTTCCGATCCGAAGTTCTCGTCACAAACCAAGGACAAATTAGTTTCATCAGAAATTAAATCCATCGTTGAGCAGGCCATGGCCGGCCGGCTCGAGGAATTCCTGCTTGAACACCCGCAGGAGGCCAAGTCGATCGTGTCGAAGATTGTCGATGCGGCCAGGGCCCGGGAGGCGGCGCGCAAGGCGAGGGAAATGACAAGGCGCAAAGGCGCCCTGGATATCGCAGGGCTGCCCGGTAAACTCGCAGACTGCCAGGAAAAAGACCCGGCGCTCTCCGAACTGTTTCTCGTGGAGGGCGATTCTGCAGGCGGATCCGCGAAACAGGGCCGCGATCGACGCACACAGGCGATCCTTCCTCTCAAGGGCAAGATTCTCAACGTAGAGAAAGCGCGCTTCGACAAGATGCTGTCGTCGGTTGAAGTTGGCACGCTCATCACGGCGCTCGGTTGCGGTATCGGTCGCGACGATTTCGACCCGGACCGGTTGCGCTATCACCGCATCATTATCATGACTGATGCCGATGTTGACGGGTCCCATATCCGCACTTTGCTGCTGACGTTTTTCTACCGGCAAATGCCGGAGCTTATTGAGCGTGGGCATGTGTATATCGCACAACCGCCGCTCTATAAAATAAAGCGCGGCAAGCAGGAGGTGTACGTCAAAGACGATGCCGAGCTGAACGGGTATCTTTTGAATGCGGCGCTCGATAATGCTGCGCTACACGTCAACAAAGATGCGCCGGCGCTCTCCGGCGTGGCGCTCGAGACACTTGCGAAAGAGCACATAGCTGTTGAGACGATCATTGCGCGACTGGCCAGGCGTTATGATGAAACCGTGCTGCGCGCGATGAGCGTGCTGCCGGAAATAACGGCCGAGCTGAATGACGACCTCGACAAGCTTGCTGTGTGGACAAAAAAGCTGTCGAAAGCACTACCAAAGAGCAGCGGCGACAGGGCGCAGAACGGCAACGGCGGAACATATTCCGCCGCGCTCGACAGGGGCGATGAGGACGGCGAAGGGGTGCGCATTGGTATAACGAAAGTGCAACACGGCATCGGCGCGACGCGCCATTTGCCGAGAGAGTTTTTCGACACCAATGAGTACAAGCACATCATGTCGCTGGCGAACAAGCTTGCGGGGCTAATTGGCGGCGGGGCGTATGTGCAGAGAGGTGAGCGGCGTAGCGCCGTCGAGGCATTTCCCGAGGTCGTAGACTGGCTGATGGGCGAAGCGCGCCGCGGCCAGTCAATACAACGCTACAAAGGCCTCGGCGAAATGAATCCGGATCAACTGTGGGATACCACCGTTAACCCGGAAACCCGCCGACTGATGCAGGTGAGGATCGAAGACGCGGTTAAGGCGGACGAGATTTTTACAACATTGATGGGCGACCAGGTAGAACCACGGCGGGAATTCATCGAGAAGAATGCGCTGACGGTGGCTAACCTCGACGTGTGATCAGGACAGAGCTCCGCGGGATGGCGCCGAGCCCAACAACAGGGGCAACACCGAAAGGTTGCTGACAACGGCGCCGACGAGCGCTAACGCGCAATAGGCGGCGAATTGCCGTGTCGTAGGAAAGTCACTTAGCTGACAAATTAGCAAGCCGAGACACAACATCACCGTGCTCAATAGCACGCTAAACTCAATGCTGCTGCCGGAAACCGAATCGCCGGCCGAGCGCCAGAAAAGAATGTGTATTGAGTCGTCGACGATAACGCCGAGCGCAACGAGAAACACGAACACGGTAACGAGGTTCAGGGGATTGCCGACCAGCCACACGACGCCGCAGACAAGCATCAACGGCACGGCATTTGTGACAAGTGCACTTAGCAACGCGCGCAATGATCTGAATACGATCAATATTGCGCCAAAGATAAGAGCTACCGACCAGACGAGCGAGCGCAACAGCGACTCCATTGCCTGGCGGTCGATGTCGCCATAGACGAGAGACGCATTACTGTAAATCACCTCAACGCCTTGAGCCAGGTTTGCAGTATCGATAAGGCCGCGGACCGTCGCAAGATCGCCCGCACTCGCTAACAAGGCGCTGAGCACATAGGCACCGTCTCCTTCGGCGGCGGGCTGCAAGCGAACCTCTCTGATGCCCGCAGTTCCGGCAAGTGATTGCCGCAAAGCGCTGGCGCGCTGCAACGCGAGCAGCGGCGCTTCATCTTCTGCCGACACCAGAATTCGCAGAGGAGAAAAAACGTAGAACTCGTTCTCAAACAGTCGAAGCGCCGAAGAAAACGGGGCGCCATCAGGAAAGAAAGCTCGCGGCTCCGACTTCACGCTCAACAACGGAACAGATACAGCGCCGCCGATCATTGCGAGCAGAAGCACGGCACTGATGTGCTGGCGCCGCAAAGACAGCCACGCCGAAAGCGCAGCGAATAAATTCGACCGCTGCCAAGACGGGCTGGACCCCTGAAGGTACCACCGCAGGGAAAGCGGCGCGGCGAGCAACACAAGCAAAAAGACAATCAACAAAGCGACAGCAGAAAGCAGGCCCAGGTTCGCGATGGGGGGCAGCTTGTTGAAGCCAAGTGAAGCAAGGGCAATCGCGGTTGTTAGCGTGCTGAAGAAAAACGGCGGACCAACGCGCTGCAGCGTAAGCTGCACCGTCGCGGCGACATTGTCCCGGGAACCCCGGCCGGAACCGGACTTCGCGAGAAAGTGGCAGCTGTTTGCGAGACCGACGATAAGAACGATCGGCAGCGCAAGCAGGGTCACGAGGTTGATAGTAACGACGGCTGCCGAGAACAGGGCGAAAGTCACGACCGTTGAAGCGACGCTTGCGAATAAGGGCAACAGCAGTGCGCGCCAGCAACCGAAGGCAATGAACAGAGCGATAAGGATGACCCCGACAATCACCGGAAGCAGTAAGCGCAAGTCTTTTCCAAGACCAGCCACGACATCGCGTTCGAGTTGAGCGCTGGCAAGGACAGCGTGCTCCGTGTATACGCTTTCCCAGCTGCGTGCATCGAGAATGTCGAGCACAGCAAGGTTGAGCGACCCGGGCGACGTGATCACAATCAAGAAGCTTGTGGCATCAGCGTTAATGATGGTGGCCGACTCAGGATTGTCCCGCAGCGCCACGAGAAGCTCGTCGACCGGATCGACCCCTTCGAGGCGGTAAAGAAAAAGCTGGTCCGCGGCAGCATCGATCGAGCGGACGGCAATACCATTGTCGAGGGCAGTGAGCCGCTGTCGAAGCATCATGAGGTCCGCGAAGACGTCCGCGATGCTTACGGTGGCCGGAGACACAATTACGGCAGTTGTTGATGCACCACCTGCCGCGCTGGATATTCGCCGGGCGATCTCGAGTCGCTCGTTCGTGCCTGACATCTGATCGACCATTGACCCGTCGATAACGGGCGGGCGAATCAGGGCGGCTACAAGCGCCAGCAAGGTCGTTGCCAAGAGGGCAGAGCCTCGTGGCCAGTCTGCGATCCGCCCCAGCAGGTTGGTCCAGCGCTGTCTTTTTGTGCGACCCATCGACGCCGAGTGTACCTGTCGCTCGCGCCACGTGTCGTCTGAGGAATGCGGCTACAATGGTAGTCATGGCACGCAAGCGACTACTGATTCACTCGATATTCCTGATTCTGTTGCCGGTTTTTGTTGCCTGGTTGGACTTCAGTGTCTTGACAGCGCTTGTTCTTGTCGTGCTGATGCTGGTGTGGCGGTGGCTGGTCGTAATGAGCGGCATCATGGCGCCAGAAAAGACCCCGGACATCGTGCTGGAAACGATCTCGCTTAGCCACTATGTCGAAAAGGTCCGCTGGTGCATGGACCGCCTGGACATTGAGTATACGGAACGCCAAAGCGGTGCAACGCTAGGGGCGTTTTTCACGGGCAGGTCGGTGCCGCAGCTTCGGGTTCGGACCGGGCTTGTGCAAACGGTGATCGGCAACTCGTCTGACATTCTGCGCTATCTGTGGGGCGTCTGTTACGCGTCCCGCGGAGAAAGAGCCGCCTTCCTTGAGCCGACAGCACAAAGGATCGAGTTCGAACAAAAACTCGATCGCTACGGCCGAAGCCTGCAAGTGTGGATTTACTATCACCTGTTGCACGATCGCGATCTAACACTGCATGCCTGGGGCGCCGATAACACCCTCGTCCCCGCATGGCACCGGCTGGCTTTGCGTGCCCTGTTTCCAATACTGGCGGCACTGGTCCGCAGGAGCTTCGCGATCAGTGACGAACACTACGCGAAAGCGATCCTGCATATCGAAGAACTGCTCAGCAGCATCGACACAGGGCTGGCGGACGGGAGCCGCTCGATCCTTGGTGGCGGTACACTCAATTACACAGACATTACGTTCGCCGCGCTGTCGGGTCTGTGGGCGGATGCCGAAGGATACGGCGGCGGCATGGCAGACGAGAGCATCGTGAAGCGCGAGAGGATGCCCGCAAAGATGCGCGCCGACGCCGAACGCTGGACCGAAGACTATCCAAAGGCCTACGCATTGATACACAGGCTCTACGCCGAAGAACGATGATGGCGGGCCAATAATATGAGGGCCGGAACAATGAAAACAGCGTCACTGCTAATTGTTGCCACGCTTCTGATCGCGTGCGCGGCCCAGGACGAACAAGACGCCAAGAGCACCCAGGATGAAGTGCAGGCTGTGCGTGACTTCATCGAAGTTAGAGATCTGGAGGAACTGGACAAGATGCCCTCAACAAGCAGCGATAGCTGGCACTCCATTGGAGATCGGTTCCTCATCTATAAGGGTCGCAGGGCCAGCTATCTTGTCGAGTTCAGCCGACGCTGTTTTGAGCTTGAGGAAGACACGAGGATCGTTGCCGACAAACGCTGGGATTCGCACAACATTCGATCGCGCTTCGATACGATTCGGGGGTGCCGGATCCACCAGATATACGCACTGACCGAGGGCGAGGCCGCCGAACTCGAGAATATCGGTGAAGCGCCGGGCAGCCGAAACTAATTCACCCATTTCCGGTCTATCGTTTACCATTACGGTTTCAACCGTTACCAATAGACGGCACCCTTAAAGAGGCGCTGCGCACCACGAGGGGAATACCTGTGAACAAACTGATGATTAGCGCTGCGGCGCTTGCCGTTCTTGTTGCTTGTGGCCAGGAGCCAGCGACGGAGTCCGTAACCGAAGCGGCGGCTCCGCTGCGTTCCGGCATCGATGTCTCACATCTGAATGCGGACGTGAGGCCAGGCGACGATTTCTTTGAATACGTGAACGGCAAGTGGGTCGCGGAAACTGAAATGCCGGGCGACAAATCGCGCTACGGCACGTTCGACATCCTCCGCGACGAATCGCAGGATCACGTCAAGGCCATCATCGAAATGTCTGCGACAGGCGATTTCGCGAAAGGCACCGACGAACAGAAGGTCGGCGATCTCTACAAGTCATACCTGAACATGGAGGCCCGCAACGCACGAGGCGCCGAACCGCTGCAACCGGAACTCGAGCGCATTGCTGCTATTTCGAGCCATGAGGACCTTGCCATTTACTTTGCCGAAGCAAACAGGCGTGGTTATGGCATGCCATTCGCGGTCGCACAGTTCTCGGACATGAAGAACCCGGACTACTATGGCATCTATGCATTTCAGGCAGGACTCGGCTTGCCAGATCGTGAGTACTACCTGAACGAGGACGACAAATCAGCCGAGCTGCGCGACAAGTACGTCACGCACATAGTGAAGATGTTCGATCTCGGCGGATTCGCGGATGGCGCGGCGGCAGCGGACACGATCATGGCGCTCGAGACGCGTCTGGCCGAAAAGCAGATGAAGAAAGAGGATACGCGCAACCCGGCGGCGAATTACAACAAGGTCGCGACGGCGGACCTCTCCGGCGTTATGCCGAAATTCAACTGGGACGGCTATCTGGCGGCAGCGGGTATTGCGGAGACAGACGGCCTGATTTTGTACATGACCGACTACATGCGCGCCCTCGACGAAATCATCGTCGACACGGACCTCGAGACCTGGAAAACATACCTGGGCTGGGCGGCCCTGAACGGCGCGGCTGGCAGCCTGAATGCGGACCTCGACAAGCAGAACTTTGACTTCTATGGCAAGACGCTTTCCGGCACTGAAGAGCAGCGGGAACCATGGCGCCGCGCTGTCGACACAGTCAACGGCAGCCTGGGCGAAGTCGTCGGCATGGTCTACGTCAAGAATCACTTTCCACCCGCGGCCAAGGAGCGCATGTTGACGCTCGTGGGCAATCTGATAAACGCCTACGAAAAGAGCATTAAAGAACTCGAGTGGATGGGCGAGGAAACAAAAGCACAGGCGCTCGACAAGCTTTATAAATTCACGCCGAAAATCGGCTATCCGGATGAGTGGCGCGATTATTCAGCACTCGATATCGAGGGAGGGGATCTGTTTGGTAACCTCGAGCGGGCGACGGCGGCTGAATATCAGCGCCAGCTCGATCGACAGGGAGGGCCGGTCGATCGTGGCGAATGGGGCATGACGCCACAGACTGTCAATGCCTACTACAATCCGATGCTCAACGAAATCGTGTTCCCGGCAGCCATCCTGCAGCCACCGTTTTTTGATCTTGGGGCGGACGATGCGGTGAACTATGGTGCCATCGGCGCGGTTATCGGGCATGAGATCGGGCACGGTTTTGACGATCAAGGCAGCACGTTCGACGGCGACGGCGTATTGCGCAACTGGTGGACCGATGAAGATCGTGCCGAATTCAAGAAACGCACGGACAGGCTTGTTGAGCAGTACTCGGCATTTCAGCCGTTCGACGACCTCAACGTTAATGGTGAGTTTACGCTCGGTGAAAACATCGGCGACCTCGGCGGCATCAGCATTGGCCTTCTTGCCTACAAGATGTCTTTAAAGGGCGAGGAAGCGCCGGTGATCGACGGGCTCACGGGAGAGCAGCGCGTATTTCTTGGCTACGGCCAGGTGTGGCGGGCAAAGATCCGTGACGAAGAGCTGAGGCGCCGTATTGCGACGGACCCGCATTCACCAACGGTGTATCGTGCAAATGGCGCAGTAAGAAATGTGCCGGAGTTCTACGAGGCATTCAACGTCGAAGAGAGCGACGCGCTGTACCTGCCGCCTGAAGAGCGCGTGAAGATCTGGTAGCAAATCGGCGTGCGTACGTTTCGCTATCTGATCCTGATGGTTCTGTGCGCCTCCTGTTCAGAGGAGGCGCCGTCAGATTTCGAAGCACGGCTGAACCCGATTGCAGAACAGTATGTTCGTCTGGCGCTGGCGCTGGGCGAACACGATAACGACTATGTTGATGCGTACTTTGGCCCACCCGAGTGGCGCGACGAAGCCGCGCAGCAAGAACGCACTCTCGCCGAAATAGCAGCGTCTGCAGACAAGTTGGTTGCGAGGCTGCAGGCGATGCATGTCGTTACGGATTCGCTACTGGCGTTGCGACACAATTTTCTGCTGACGCACCTGCAATCACTTGCAACCGTTAGCCGGGTTCGCGGCGGCCAGACGCTGAGTTTCGATGAAGAATCGAAGGCGGTTTACGGCTTTGTCGCTCCCAGCTATCCGGAGGAGCACTACGCGGAGGCCCTGCAGCAGCTCGATGGCATCTTGCCCGGTGACGGTCCGACACATGCGCGGTACCTGGCATTTCGTGAGCAATTTCGAATTCCCGATGACAGAGTAGAGAACATCGTTCGCGCGGGTATCGACGAGTGCCGCAACCGAACATTGCGGCACATGACGCTACCGGACGGGGAGGGCTTTGTGCTCGAGTTCGTATCAGAGCAGCCGTGGGGCGCGTACAACTGGTATCAGGGCGGCGGACAAGGGTTGATACAGGTAAATTTGGGCAGGCCGCGGCATCTCGGCACGTCAATTCGCCTCGGATGTCACGAGGGATACCCGGGCCACCACACCTTTAGTTCCTTGCTGGAGGACCGCTACCTGAGCGATCGCGGCTGGATCGAGTTTGCAGTTTTCCCGCTGTTCTCTCCGCAGGCCATCATTTTCGAAGGCAGCGGCGACCTCGCCTCTCTTGTCGCGTTTCCGGGCGCGTCTCGGAATGAATTCTTGCGGGATGTGATTATGCCGATTGCCGGCATCGAGACTGCCGAGCTCGATGCGATGGAAGCTGTTCGCGAGCTAACGCACAACATGCGCTACGCGGGAATCGAGGCGGCAAGAAACCACCTCGACGGCAACTGGAGCAAAGAGACAACGACCGACTGGCTGACGAACTACGCGCTTGTCGCGCCGGAGGACATCAGCGCCTGGTTTGGCTTCACAGAGCGCTATCGCGCCTACCGCATTAACTACGTGCTCGGAGAAGATCTGGTGCTGTCGTTTGTTCGCAGGGAAAACCCCGACGGCGATGCCGAAGGAGACTGGCAGGCACTCGCCAGGTTGTTGTCATTACCACCGGCGCCGGCGCTATTCACGGACTGAAGGGCCTGGCGAGCGAATTTCGCGCCGAAGAAATCGCCCTCGTTCCATGCTGGACGGGCGTCGTCATTGGCTATGGCGAGGCGGCTAAGGTGCATGTGTCCGTTCCTTGTAGAGAATGCTGATTTGACCCATCTTGTTTTCGACCCACTCTTGCGCCAGCAGGTTTGCCTCTTTGGGCGTCAGGTCTGTCAGGTCGATCGGCGGGCCAATGCAGAACCGGATCGTGCCCGGCTGTTTGCGCAAACCCCGTCGCGGCCAGAGGTCGCTCGCGTTGTGTGCAACGGGAACGATCATGCAGCCAACGTCCTTGGCGAGCGCCGCGCCGCTGACGCCATAGCGCCGCGTTTCGCCGGGCGGCATGCGCGTGCCCTCCGGGAAGATACAGACACTCATGCCCGAGGCAATTTTCTGCGCGCCTTGTTCAATGACCTGTTTGACTGCGGGGCCGCCTGCCCGGCGGTCAATTGCAATTGACTTCATGACAAAGCCCAGCGCCCAGCCGAACACAGGCACCCACAGCAGCTCGCGCTTCAACACCCAGGTCGCGGGAGGTAGCGCCGCGATCTGCCAGTAGGCCTCCATAGCCGTTGTGTGTTTGATAAGAAACACGCAAGGCTCGTCCGGTATGTTTTCCTGGCCCTCTGTAACGACGACCAGGCCGCAGAAAAATGTCCCGGCCCAGAGAGAGAACCGCGCCCAAAAGACCGCGATGCCCCACTTGACGCGAAACGGCGCCCAGAAAACAAGCAGCTCCAGGCCGGAGAGTAGAATCGCCGACGCAAACAGCAGAAATGTGAAGATGAATGAACGAACCGTGAGCATCAAATAGACAGTCGGGAGATATCCGCGACATCAAGAAACAAGGCACGCAATTCGCCAAGCAGGGCCAGCCGGTTATTTCTCGTCGCGTCGTCATCGACCATGACCATGACATCGTCAAAGAACGTGTCGACGGGGCCTCGCAATTCGGCAAGCGTCGTCAGGACGCTGGTGTACTCGCGACTTTCGATCTTTGGCGCTACGGATGTGCGCGCACTGGTTAGTGCGGACCACAACGCCTGCTCGGCCGGGTCAATTAGCAACTTTTCCTTCACTGCGGCGCCACTCCCCGCGCCAGCTTTTTTCAGGATGTTGGCAATGCGTTTGTTTGCGGCGGCGAGACTCGAAGCCGGCTCGAGTTTGATAAACGCCTGTACGGCCTCAAGCCGCCGCTCAAAATCAACAAGTGACCTTGGGCCGCGTGTAAGCACGGCGTCAAATGTCTCGGTAGCCAGGCCGGCGTCGCGATCAAGAAAGTAACGACGCAGCCGCTCGCTAACAAACGCGTACACCGCGGCGCTCAATTCGTCGAGCGCTGTTTTGCCCGTTGGTTGTGCTGCAACGGCAACATCGATCATCGCCTTTAGGTCCAGGTCGAGGCCGCACTCAATCAATATTCTGACGATGCCAAGCGCCGCCCTGCGCAAGCCAAACGGGTCACGATTGCCTGACGGCGTCTTGCCAATCGTGAAAATGCCGGCCAGCGTATCGAGCTTGTCGGCGACCGCGAGGATTTGCCCGGCAACGGAGCCAGGCAGCGAATCGCCGGCGAACCTTGGCAGGTATTGCTCGGCGATGGCTTGTGCGACACCTGCCGGCTCGCCATCGGAACTGGCGTAGTAGCGACCCATCGTTCCCTGTAATTCGGGGAATTCGCCGACCATGCCGGTAAGCAAGTCACACTTCGCCAGAACGGCCGCTCGCTGCACCTCGGTTGGGTCGACCTCAAGCGCGGCTGCGATCGAATCGGCAAGGGCTGCTGTGCGGGCGCTTTTGTCGTACAGGCTGCCAAGGCCGCTCTGATACACGACCTCACGCAGAGCTTCCTGCCGTGTAGCCAATGTCGTGCGGCGGTCGGTGTCCCAGAAAAAAGCAGCGTCGGCGAGACGCGGCCGAATAACCCGCTCGTTACCGTCACGAACCCGGTCAGGATCCTTGCTCTCGAGGTTGGCCACCGTCACAAAGCGCGGCAGGAGCTGATTCTTCTTGTCGACGACAGGAAAATAGCGCTGGTGGCCGGTTAGCGTCGAAATAATCGCTTCGCGCGGTAGCTGTAAATATTCATCGTCAAACGAGCCGGTGAGCGGCACTGGCCACTCGACGAGGGACGTAACTTCGTCATAGAGCGAGTCGCCACCGACGATGCTTCCGCCCGCCTTCTTCGCGTGTGCCTCGACGCCCTTGCGCACGAGCTCCCGGCGCCGGTCAAAGTCGGCGATGACCTTGCCGCTTTCTTCCAGTGCCTGCACATAATCAGCCGGCGCCTTGATCGTTATCGGCTTGCCGGTATGAAAACGGTGGCCGCGTGATTTGTTGCCGGCCTTGATGCCCATGACTGTCGCCGCGACAATTTTGCTGCCATGCAGGAGCACGACCCAGTGAATCGGGCGAACAAACTCGGCCATGCCAGCGCCCCAACGCATGCGGCGAGGGATCGGTAACGACGCAAGCGCCTTTTCGATTAGCTCTGGCAAGAGCTCAGCAACCGTCTTGCCCGCCTCGACAGTGTCGCAGGCCAGCCACTCGCCTTTGTCGGACTTGCTACGCCCAAGCTCGGCGACATCGACACCACACTTGTTCGCAAAAGCCGTTCCCGCCGGCGTTATATTGCCATCGTCATCAAAAGCAATGGATATGGGCGGACCCTTTTGCGTTACTTTGCGGTCTTCCTGCTGGTGTTCCAGGTTTTCGATCAGAACGGCGAGGCGGCGCGGGCTGGCGAACGTGCTGATTGAGCCGTGCCCAAGGCGCGAGTCATCGACGGCCGCCTCGAGCAATTCGCCGAACGCCGTCATCAGCGTGCGCAGCGCTTTTGGCGGCAGTTCTTCGGTGCCTATTTCGACCAGGAAATCGTCTGCTTTACTCATGCAGCACCGTCTCCGCCGGCAACGGATTCGACCATTGGGAAGCCGAGCGTTTCGCGGCTGGCGTAGTAAGCCTCTGCAACCGCACGGGCCATGGTTCGGACACGCAAGATAAATCGCTGGCGCTCACTGACCGAAATTGCCTGCCGCGCGTCGAGCAAGTTGAAAACGTGCGATGCAAGGAGCATTTGCTCGTAAGCCGGGAGCGCGAGACTCAATTCGATCAGGCGCTCGTTTTCATGCTCGGCGTGATCGAACTGGTGAAACAGGTCATCAACATCAGCGACGTCAAAATTGTACTTTGATTGCTCGACTTCATTCTGGTGATACACATCGCCATACGTAATTCGGCCGAGCGGCCCATCGGTCCAGACAATGTCGAAAATACTTTCGACGTCCTGCAGGTACATCGCAAGCCGCTCAAGGCCATAGGTGATCTCACCGGTGACCGGGCGGCACTCAAGACCACCGACCTGCTGAAAGTAGGTGAATTGCGTGACCTCCATACCGTTGAGCCAAACCTCCCAGCCGAGACCCCAGGCGCCCAGCGTCGGTGACTCCCAGTCGTCCTCGACAAATCGAATGTCATGGACCTGGGTGTCGATACCTATGGCGCGCAGTGAATCGAGGTACAGCTCCTGAATATCGTCGGGGGACGGTTTGATGACAACCTGATACTGGTAGTAATGCTGCAGACGAAACGGATTATCGCCATAGCGGCCATCAGTCGGTCGGCGTGACGGCTGCACGTACGCAGCGCTCCAGGGCTCGGGCCCGATCGCTCTTAGAAAAGTGGCCGGATGAAAGGTACCCGCGCCCATCTCCTTGTCGTAGGGCTGCAGAACAACGCAGCCGCGCTCCGCCCAATACTGCTGCAGCTTGAGGATCAGATCCTGAAAGCTGAGCACGGCGGACGATTTATCCTTACTCATTGGTGTTTCACCGGCCCCAAACCCGCGCAGTATATAGGAATTTGACCACGCTACACGACCGGCGAACCTCGGGGCTTTCGCATCCTCCCGAAAAGAAACATCCCGCCCTCGGATCTCGTGCGAGGCGCACAAATATGGCGCACGGATAGGCGCGAATGCACTATACTGGTGCGCATCGGGAAGCTCGGGTAATCACGATCTCAATAAAATCATGGCCTTATGTGACGCACCATTTTGGCACGCTTCGTGCAGATAGATCGATAACGATCCTGACCCGGCGTAGATGCGCCGGGCGTTTTTTATGCTTTGAATTCCGGAGGAAAGATTCATGAAGCCCAAAGAGGTACTCGGCCTTATCAAAGACAGTGAGGCTAAATTTGTCGATTTTCGTTTCACGGACACGAGAGGCAAAGAACTACAGGTATCAGCGCCAACGCACACGGTCGACGAGGACCTGTTTGAAGACGGCATGATGTTCGACGGCTCGTCGATCTCCGGCTGGAAGGGGATCAACGAATCAGACATGATCCTGATGCCGGATCCGGCAACGGCGGTAGTCGATGTTTTTCCTGACGAGACGACGCTCAGTCTGCGCTGCAATGTAGTCGAGCCAGCGACGATGCAGGGCTACGATCGCTGCCCGCGCTCGCTGGCCGAGCGGGCGGAGGCCTATCTCAAATCGACTGGTATTGCGGATACCGCGTTTTTTGGCCCGGAAAACGAGTTCTTCGTCTTTGACCATGTTTCCTGGGACGACAACATGCAGGGCGCCTTTTACAAGGTCGACTCGGACGAGGGGGCATGGAACACCGATCGTGCCTCGGCAGACGGGCAAGGAAATACAGGCCATCGGCCAACCGTTAAGGGCGGCTACTTCCCGGTGCCGCCGGTCGACTCTTTGCACGACCTTCGCGCAGCGATGTGTTTGGCAATGGAAGACATGGGTGTCGAGACTGAAGTCCATCATCACGAGGTAGCGACGGCGGGTCAGTGCGAAATTGGCGCTAAATTCAATACCTTAGTGCGCAAGGCTGACGAGGTGCAGGTGCTGAAATACGTCGTTCACAACCTGGCGCACGCCTACGGCAAAACGGCAACCTTCATGCCGAAGCCACTGGTCAACGACAACGGTAGTGGCATGCACGTGCATCAGTCGCTTTTCAAAGATGGAGACAACCTGTTTTCCGGCGACGGCTACGGCGGCTTGTCCGAGACGGCATTGTTCTACATCGGCGGCATCATCAAGCACGCGAAGGCGTTGAATGCTTTCACGAACCCGGCAACGAACAGCTACAAACGGCTCGTTCCTGGATTCGAAGCGCCGACGATTCTTGCGTACTCAGCTCGCAACCGCTCGGCGTCGATTCGAATTCCTTATGTTTCCAATCCGAAGGGACGCCGCATCGAAGTCCGCTTCCCGGACTCGATGGCGAACCCGTATCTGGCGTTCTCTGCAATGATGATGGCCGGTCTCGACGGCATCATGAACAAGATTCACCCGGGCGATGCGATGGACAAGGATCTCTACGACCTTCCGCCCGAGGAAGAGAAAGCGCTCAAGCTCGTCGCCTTCTCTCTGGAAGAGGCGCTGATAGGTCTGGATGGGGATCGCGAATTTCTCAAGGCTGGCGATGTATTTTCAGACGACCTGATCGACGCGTACATCGATTTGCTGGAAGAAAACGTCACCAGGCTGCGAATGACGACGCACCCGGTCGAATTCGACATGTATTACAGCCTGTAAATCGCAAAAAGTGTGAACCGGGCGACATTTTGTCGCCCGACCACTAACACTAATCCGGCTTAAGTTGTTATGCTAACTCGATGGAATCACGCCCGATTTTCGTTCTTCTTGGTCTGCTTGCGACCGCCTCGGTCCTCGCGCAGGCCTATCGTTGGGTGGATGAAGACGGCATTATCCATTACTCCGACCGACCCGTGGAGGGCGCGGAGCTGGTGCAGCTATCCGAGTATTCACGCAATACCGGCGCGCGCCTGTACCGAGAGCGACCCACAAGACCTGCCGCCGACGAGGAACAGGCTGATGATCAGCCCTTCCGCTACGAGAACCTCTCAATATCCTCACCCGGCCCTGAAGAGACGCTATGGAATATCGAGGGCGTACTAGACGTATCTCTGACGTTGCGCCCGGGCCTGCAGAGCGGGCACCAGGTGCGGGCGTACTTCGACGGACAACAGAGGACGGTGAGTGGTACGAGCTTCCAGATCGAGGACGTCTTTCGCGGTGTGCACAACATTCAGGTCGAAGTTATCGACAACACGGGTCGCCTGATGATTCGCAGCGAGACGAATCGCTTCTATGTTCAGCAGAACGTGGTGACACGTTAGCCGGAAGTACTTCGAAGCATTCCGACGATGGCGGAATCTTCGACAAACAATCCCGACGCATTCTCGACAGCCTGAGTTCAGGCGTCATTCTTCTCGACAATAATCTCCTGATCGTCGGCCTGAATACGGCCGCGGAAAACATTCTTGGTATTAGCGTGAAGCGCGCAAGCGGCGAGTCGCTTTTGCGCCTCGTTGATGACGAGCCGGAGTTACAGGAAATTCTCGGGCGCGTCATGGACACGGGCGACCACTACGCGAATGAGATGCGCCTCGGCCGAACCGAAGTTCACTCAGAGGAGCGCATCGTTGACTGTCGCGTGTCACCAATTGAGTGTGGGAATGCCGCGCTTCTGGTCGAGATGACCGATGTAACACGACGCTCGAAAATCACCCGCGAAAACGCACTGCTCATTCAGCATGGCGCGGGCCGGCAAATGATTCGGCAGCTTGCTCATGAAATCAAGAACCCGCTGGGGGGAATTCGCGGCGCGGCACAATTGCTGGAGCGACAACTGAGCGACACGGAACTCACAGAATATACGGATGTTGTTATCAGCGAGACGGATCGCCTGGCCGGACTCGTCGACACCTTACTCGGACCAGGCGGGCCGCCCAACAAGCAGCCACTGAATGTGCATGAGTTGCTCGAGTACGTCGTGCGCATCATCGAGGCGGAAGAGCAGAAAAAACTGACCTTTGTCCGTGACTACGATCCGGGACTGCCGTTGATTGATCTCGATCGCGATCAGATGGTGCAGGCCTTTCTGAACCTCGCAAGAAACGCGGCGACCGCACTCGAGGGGCAAGGAACAATCACGCTGAGGAGCCGGGCGGTCACGAACTTCACGATAGGCAACAACAGACATCGCGTCATCGCATCGATAGAAGTCGAAGACGATGGCCCGGGCATTCCTGTCGATCTGCAGGACTCTGTATTTTATCCGTTGGTGACGAGTCGGCCGGATGGCACGGGCCTCGGACTTCCGGCGGCACAGGAGCTGCTCAGCCGACACGGTGGATTGATCGAATTCGAGAGCCGCCCTGGCCGAACCGTATTCCTCGTTCGCATACCGCTACAGCAGTCGGAGGCGAGCTGATGGCGGAGAAGCGGCTCAAGGTGTGGGTTGTAGACGATGACCAATCGCTGCGCTGGGTGCTCGAAAAGGCGCTGCGGCAAGCGGACATGGAGGGACGCAGCTTCGAGCGTGCTGAGCATCTGCTTGAGGCAATCGAGCACGGCGAGCCAGATGTATTGATCACTGACGTTCGCATGCCTGGCATGAGCGGCATTACCTTGCTCGAACGGCTGCGAACGACCTGTCCGAACGTGCCAATCATCGTGATTACTGCGCATTCAGATCTGGACAACGCGGTCGCCGCATACAAGGGTGGCGCATTTGAATACCTGCCAAAGCCGTTCGACATCGATGAAGCGATTGACCTCGTCAGGAAGGCGGCAAGGCGCAATGGACGCGCGGCGCCACACGAGGAACGCGGTGGCCAGGTAATTCCATCGCTGATCGGGCAGGCGCCCGCCATGCAGGAAGTATTTCGTTCGATTGGCCGGCTTGCCGGTTCGAGCATGACCGTGTTGATCACGGGCGAGTCGGGAACCGGCAAAGAACTTATCGCAAGGGCATTGCACGAGCATAGCCCAAGAGCCGGCAAGACATTCGTTGCACTGAACACATCCGCGATCGCAGCGGAGCTTCTCGAGTCGGAGTTGTTTGGACACGAAAAAGGCGCGTTTACGGGTGCAGATGCCCGTCGTATTGGACGTTTCGAACAGGCCGATGGTGGCACCTTGTTCCTCGACGAAATCGGAGACATGTCGTCTGCGCTGCAAACGCGCTTGCTACGCGTGCTCGCGGAAAGCGAGTTCTATCGCGTTGGTGGCCAGAACTCGATAAAGGTAAACGTTCGCGTGATTGCCGCAACGAACCAGGACCTTGCGCGGGCCGTCAAGGAGTCGCGGTTCCGGGAAGACCTGTATCACCGCCTAAACGTCATTCGAATCAATTCGCCGCCGCTGCGACAGCGGCGAGCTGACATTCCATTGCTGCTCAATCACTATCTTGCAGAATCGGCGAGAGAGCTCGATGCGCCGGCGAAGGTGATAGACGCAGACGCAATTGACCTTTTGCAGGACTACGACTGGCCGGGCAATGTGCGCCAACTCGTGAACGCGACAAGACGCCTGACCGTCACGGCGCCAGGCACGGTTATTACAACAGAAGATATTCCAACGGACCTTGGTGGTCAGGTTTCTTCGCAGCGCGCAGCGCAGGAATGGACGCGCAGTCTTGCTATCTGGGCCGAGAAGCAGCTAAGCGCAAACAAAGGCGGGCCGCTGTTGGATGCGGCGTTGCCGGAGTTCGAGAAAACACTGATTCAGATTGCGATGAGCCAGACACACGGTCACCGCCAGGAAGCGGCAAAGCTCCTGGGTTGGGGGCGAAATACGCTGACTCGCAAAATGAAGTCACTACAGCTGGAGTGATCCAACGAGCTCGGATACAGATGTGACATTGTGCTGCCGCAGATAATCGGCAATACCATTGTTGATCTTCGTGCAGACCAGCGGATCGTAAAAAAGCGCCGTGCCGATGCCAACCGTTGCTGCGCCCGCTATCAGGAATTCAATCGCATCATTCGAGGTTGTGATTCCACCTTGTCCAATGATCGGCACATTATGCTTTTTGGCTACTTCATAAACCTGTAGAGTTTTGAGAAGCGCGATAGGTTTGATTGCCGGGCCGGATAGCCCGCCGCGCACATTGCCGATAACCGGCTTTTGCTGCTCGATGTCGATCGCCATGCCCATGAGAGTATTGATTGCCGCGAGACCGTCTGAGCCTGCCTCGATACAGACGCGCGCATTTTCAGCGATGTCTGTCTGATTAGGAGACAGTTTTGTGATGATCGGCTTGCTGGTCTGCGCGCGACAGGCAGCGACAACGCGTGCAGACATCTCCGGCACATTGCCGAACTGAACGCCACCCTCTTTGATATTTGGGCAGGAGATGTTGATCTCGATCGCATCGATGGGTGAGTCGTCGAAGCGCTTGGTTACCGCGGCGTAGTCAGCAATGGTCGAGCCACAAACATTAGCAATGAATCGTGTCTCGGAAAAGTCGAGACCCGGCAGGATCTCGTCTACGACCGCGTCAACCCCCGGATTCTGCAGGCCGATCGCATTGAGCATGCCCATCGGTGTTTCGCATACGCGATGTGGCGGATTGCCAAGCCGCGGCTCAAGCGTTGTTCCCTTGAGCACGACGGCGCCAACGTCGCTGTTCGAAAATCCTTCAACGCGGGTGTACTCTTCGCCGAAGCCCACGCAGCCCGACAACAGAATGATTGGCGAGGCCAGCGACAGACCGCAGAAGTCAACGTGCAGCGGATTTGTTTGTGAGTCGGCCATTGGATGCGGCATTCTACGCGCAGTTGTTGGAGCCCGCCATGCGGGCGAATTTTGGAAGCCCCATGTTCAATCTCATACTGTTGGAGCCTGAGATACCACCGAACACAGGCAACGTGATCCGCTTGTGTGCGAACACCGGTGTTGCGTTACACCTGATCGAGCCGCTCGGCTTCGACCTGGAAGAAAAGAAGCTGCGGCGGGCCGGCCTCGATTATCGGGAGTTCGCTCGCGTAACGACGCACAAATCTCTCGATCGGTGTTTGCTGGCGCTCGGACGGCCGCGTGTATTCGCGTTGAGTACCCGTGGTACGACGCCGTACCACGAGCCCAGGTTCGCGCAGGGCGATGCGTTGCTGCTAGGGCCAGAAACCAGAGGCCTGCCGAAAGAGATACTCGATGCGCTACCGGCCGAACAGGTGTTACGCCTGCCGATGCGTGAGGGCAGCCGCAGTCTGAACCTGTCCAATACTGCCGCCGTAATTGTCTATGAAGCCTGGCGGCAGCTTGGATTCAGAAACGGCGTTTAGGCAGGCACCATCGCCTATAACAACCAGCACCAATGTTGGTGCGGACTGTTTGGTCTGCGTGCTTCGATCAAATGGGCTCAATATTGCTGTTGAGCCGGAACAGGTTGCCCGGGTCATATTGACCCTTGATCGCACGCAGACGCTCATACGCAGGACCGTAATTGCGGCCGCTAGCGCACAAGCTCGGTTTGCGGATGAAACGTGTACCAGGCAAACCAATAAAGACGTATTGGTTCGAAAATCGCTTCGGAACCCGCCTCTTGAAGAGTGACGGCACCGTCGTCGTGTAGCGTTACCAGGCGGTCTACACCCTCCAGGGTGTGCCGAAATGTTCCGTGCTTTTGCAACAGCGATTCGGTGTATGCGACGAAGCCTTGATCCAGGTCAAAACCGAACACGACGGATTTTGGCTGAATGCGCCGATCTTGTTGGCTAACCGGAAACATGAGCGCGGCCGAACCCCGATATCGCTCATAACGATCAACCGAATAGTCTTCAACGAACCCCGTGTCAGTCGACAAAACCAGAGTGTCCGGATGAGCGCCCCGCCAGCGCGACCAGCGGGTCATGGTTACCGGGACCAGCTCGAGTTCCTCACCGGTTAGCGGCCCGACGATTCCTTTGGCCTCGATCTGATCCCAAAGCGTATTGGTCGCGCGGTCATAAAAGACCAGGTCGCTGTTGAACAGAACCCCAGACACGCCGAACTCGGTCGTTTCCCCGTTTATCTCTCGACGAATGCCAACGGCAGAGCCGCAAAGTGGGCACCAGGTGATCGCTATGGGCTCCCCGGCGATCGTGTCGTTGACGATCTCATGGTGGTCGAGAATTCTTGCTGGATAGGCACGATGCTCACCGGCATATGAAATTGCGATTACAACCGCGTCGTCAGCGACGTGATCCGCGTCAGAAGCTGGCACGAACTTCGGGTTATCAATTGACGGAATGCAGTCGCGCGTGGGACACCCTTGTTTGAGGTCGCCAAGGGAGACGGTTTTCCTGGTCGAGTCGTCGAAGCCGAAGGTCTCACGCAGGATGTCGTGGTCAAACGCGCGTTGCCCGGCGCCGACCGCAGGGATGGCCAGCAGGACCAGGAGTCGTAGCCATTGCATGCGGCATCCTATGGCCATAGGGCCGCTATCGTTTTAGTTGCCTCGATGGTCATCATGCTCTGACTTCAGCTCGCGACTCATCAACGCGCCAACAGCCTCTCGTGGTTCCGCGCCCTCATAGAGAATGCGATAGATCTGATGGGAGATTGGCATTTCGATGCCGAGCTCTTCAGCAACCTCATTGACAGCTTCCGCAGCAAGAACCCCCTCGACAACCTGCTGGATTTCTTGCTGTGCTTCCTCGATCGACATGCCGCTCGCGATCGCCAGACCCATACGCCGGTTTCGGGACAGGTTGTCGGTGCAGGTCAAGACAAGGTCGCCCATGCAAGCGAGCCCCATAAACGTCTCCCGGTTTGCGCCTAGCGCGATGCCGAGTCGTGTCATTTCAACGAGACCGCGGGCAATCAGTGCGATGCGGGAGTTTGCGCCGAAGCCAAGACCGTCGGACATGCCGGCGCCGATGGCCAGGACATTCTTGACGGCGCCACCGACCTCGACGCCGATCATGTCATCGGAGGTGTAGGCTCTGAAGCTGTCGCTCGACAACGCAACAGCCAGGTCCTGCGCGAAGTCACTGTCGCTGGCGGCGATTGTCATCGCGGTCGGCAGACCGGCTCCCACCTCTTTGGCGAACGTCGGTCCGGATAGCACCGCCATCGGGCGATCTGGCCCCAGCACCTCGCCGGCCACCTGGTGTGGCAGTTTGCCGGTGTGCAGCTCGAAGCCTTTGGTCGCCCAGCAAACCCGCGACTGCGGCCCGAGTAACGGTCGAATCGTCATCAGCGTTTCGCGCAAGCCATGGCTGGGTACCACGACGAGGATGTCGCGAACACCGTCGAGACATTCTTCGATGTCGCGGTATGCGGTCAGGTTGGGCGGGAAGCTGATGCCAGGAAGATAGCGAGCGTTTATGCCATCGGTCGCCATGACATCAAGCAAATCGATCTCGCGCACCCCCCCCAACCGAACGTTGCTTCCGCAGCGGGCAAGCTGTAACGCCAGCGCCGTCCCCCAGGAACCGGCGCCGACGACAGCAATCTTATCTGCGGAGGCTGTACTTATCAGTGCTTCTCCGTGCCCTGAGCTTCTGCTTGAGCCGCTTGTTGCCGCGACTGCATGTACAAAGAGTCGAAGTTAATCGGTTGCAACACAAACTCGGGAAAGCCGCCCTTCTGAATAATGCCGGCGATCGACTCACGTGCATAGGGGAACAGAATGTTCGGGCAGAAGCTGCCGATAATTGCGCTGAACTCTTCTCCATCGTAGCCAGCGATTTCGAACAAACCGGACTGCTGAATCTCGACGAGGAACAATGTCGTATCGTTATCCTTCGCATCGACCGTAATCGTCAACACAATCTCGTGAAGATCTTCTTCGCCTTCAACCGCATTGTGATTGCTGCGCAGATTGAGATTGGTTTGTGGCTTCCATTCACCGGACCTGAACACGGTTGGCGCCTGCGGCGACTCAAACGAGAAATCCTTCAAATAGATTTTGTTAATAGAGATTCGCTTTTCAACTTCGTCTTTCTTTTCGTCTTTCATTTCGTCTTTCATTTCGTCTTTCTTTTCGTCTGTCATGCTGATTTCCTGAGTTATGTGCGGGCCAGTCGAGCATCCGCTCGGCAGGCGATGTTCTAGTAAATTACTTGTTGGCTTTGCTCTTGGTTTTCTTTCCGGTTACAACGGGCAGCCCGGCTGTGGTCCACGCCGTCATTCCGCCTTTCAGACCATACACGCTGTCGAACCCTGATTTACGCAAAGACGCGACCGCTTTGTTTGAACTAATTCCGCTATCGCACACTGTAACAATAGGTTTGTTCTTGAGCTTTGCTACTTTGTCCTTTCTTGCGTCGAACTCATCAAACGGAATGTTTTTGGCGTTCACAATATGACCACGCGCGTATGACTCCGCGTTGCGCAAGTCAATAACCATTGCATCATTGTTGATCAAACGGACCGCGTCGGTCGGGTCGACGGACACGAGTCCGCTGGCCTTTCGACGCAGCTCGGCAAAGACCAGCACGAAAAAACTGATCATGAGAGCGAACACCAGCAATGTGTGATTGCCGGCAAATTCCAGGAATTTATCCATGTTATCTGGGGCGCGCGATGTGGCGCCCAGCTTGTGGCAAAGGACGCATTATACCAAACTGCCGAATCATGAAACCGCTAAAGCTGGTCTTATTCTTCGCCCTGGCGGTGGCCGTGTCGGCGACAGCACAGAATTCTGAGGGCGAACTCGCGAAAATCAAGGAGCAGGAGCTCGAAGAAGTTCGCGCCCGCATCAGCGAGCTGAAGGAGAGCATGGACGACAGCGCGGCGAGCCGGGACAAGCTGACAGCCGAGCTGCAGGATGCTGAGGTGAAAATTTCGGAGCAGCGAATTCGGCTCAAGGAGCTGGAACGTCAAAGAGCATTCAGCGCGAAACGGAAGGCGGAACTGGATCTGCAGCTTGCCGGGCGTGAAGCGGCGCTCGACGAAGAGGCGGAGCAACTGGCCGAGCAGGTACGAGCGGCATACATGAGCGGCAGCCAGGAAAGAATCAAATTACTTTTGAATCAGCGCGACCCGGCTACGATAGGACGCCTCATGGCGTACTACGGATATTTCAACGACTACCGCGCTGACAATATCGATGCAGTGACATCAGCAATTCGCGAACTTGCAGCTTTGCGCAGCGAGGTTGCGGCCGAGGAAGCGCGAATAGCCGACCTGGCGAAAGTGCGTTATGCCGAGCTGACTGCACTCAATGCCGCGCAGGAGCGGCGGCAGGCATTGCTCGCGAGCCTGAAGGACAAAATCGGCGACGAAGGTCGCGAGGTCGAGCGCCTGGCATCCCAGGAACGGGATCTGTCACGCCTGATTGCCGAGCTAACCAGCATTCTGTCTGACTATCCGATCAGCTCAGAAGAGCCGTTCAGCGAACACAAAGGCCACTTAACCTGGCCGGTTGCCGGCCGCTTGTTGCACGATTTCGGGCAACCGCGGGCCGGCGACCGCCTGAAGTGGAACGGTGTTGTGCTGGCCGCGCCGCGCGGCCGCGAAGTGCGCTCTGTATATCACGGCCGCGTCGTATTCGCCGACTGGCTCGCCGGCCTGGGTCTGCTGGTCATCGTCAATCATGGCGAGAACTACATGACGCTGTATGGGTACAACGAGACGATTCTGAAAAATACCGGTGACTGGGTTGCGCCTGGCGACGTAATAGCAACCGTAGGAGAGAGTGGCGGGCAGGCACAGTCGAGCCTGTATTTCGAGATTCGTCGTGGCACCCAACCAGTGAACCCCGGGCAGTGGGTTACACGTCGGCCAGGGCAGTGAAAACGTGACTGGAGCACATAGGAACGACACGAACGCTATGCTATCGTCGGGAATCCTGAACGGTCAGGCGCCGTTATCAGGATGACGGGAGGTCGTGCATGTTGTTGAAAACCAGAGCTATTCTGGTTGCAGTTGTCGGTACTGTATTGGGCCTGAGCTTGTCGCTCAGCGGCGGGCTGTTGGCCAATCGGCAACCGCCTGATGATGACGACCGGGCACTGCAGCAGGCACGCCTGTTGGCCGAAGTCATGCAGCGAGTCAAGCGCGACTATGTCGAGCCGGTTGACGACAACGAGTTACTTGATAATGCAATCCGCGGCATGGTTAGCGACCTCGATCCACATTCACAATATCTCGACGCTGATGAGTACCGCGATATTCGCATTAGCACGACAGGCAGCTATTCGGGAATAGGCATCGAGGTAAATGAGAAAGGCGGGATTATCACCGTCATTACTCCGATGGCCGGATCCCCGGCTGCGCGCTCCGGCATTCGAAGTGGCGACCAGATTGTTGCTGTGGATGGAGTCACGATCGAAGAGAACAACCTGCATGAGACCGTAGGTCGAATGCGCGGACGCGCAGGAAGCAGAATCAGCGTCACGGTTTTACGCGACGATGAGATGATTGTTCACGAGATGCGCCGTGAGGTGATTCGCGTCGTCAGCGTCCATCATGAGCTGCTCGGCCCCGCGTACGGGTACGTCCGGGTTAACCAGTTCAGCGAGACAACAGCGCGAGAGTTGAGTCGTGCGATCGATTCCATGCAGAATGACAGCGAAGGCCTTCTCGAAGGACTTGTGCTCGACCTGCGCAACAATCCGGGCGGCGTCCTTGATGCGGCGGTCGACGTGTCCGATCTGTTTCTGGATTCGGGCGTTATCGTTTCGGCGGAAGGCCGAACATCGGACTCGCGCTTTCGGCGGTCCGCGCACCGCGGCGATGTGCTGGACGGCGCTGAGATGGTAGTGCTTGTCAATCAAGGCTCCGCGTCGGCATCGGAAATTGTAGCCGGTGCGCTGCAGGACCATGGGCGTGCGGTCATCGTTGGCACGTCGACCTTCGGCAAGGGCCTGGTACAAACGGTAATGCCGCTCTCCAAAGGGCGTGCAATCAAGCTGACGACGTCGCGCTATTACACGCCATCCGGCGACTCGATTCATGAGACCGGAATTACGCCAGATCTGTTTGTCGAGGATACTCCGGGCTTTCCGGACCTCAGCCTGACAGGCATTGTGGACCATCGAGACGATGGGCAGTTGGTTGCAGCATTTGAACGCCTGCAGAGCCAACAGGTAATGCATAGCAACGCATTATGATTCGCAGGCAGTTCCTGCTTGTGGCGGCGGCAATGCTGCTGGCGGCGCAAAGCGCGGCCGGGCCATCCCCGCGTATAGCGATCATCATCGACGATCTTGGCTACGAGCTCGCGGCGGGCCGTCGGGCAATTGCCCTGCCCGGGCCCACAGCGTACGCGGTGCTGCCCGGAACGCCGCACGGAGCGACCCTCTCCCGGCTCGCGAACGAAAACGGCAAGGAGGTCTTGTTACATCTGCCGCTGCAGGCGGTGGAGTATCGGGGCCCTGCTGAGCCGGGAGCGATAATGCTGGATATGTCCCGTACCACATTTCGCAGCACGTTTGCCGACGCGATCGCCACAGTTCCTTACGCGATAGGCGTCAGCAGTCATCGCGGTAGTCTCCTGACGCGCCACCCCGGGCACATGGGCTGGTTAATGGAAGAAATTAACGATCGCGGCGATCTGTTTTTCATCGATAGCTATACAACGCATGAAAGCGTTGCCCTCAGGGTCGCGGGCGAGACCGGTGTCAATGCGGCCAGGAGAGATGTGTTTCTCGATAACGACCGTTCGACCGAAGCTGTGGCGCGCGAGTTTGAGCGACTTAAGTCGATGGCACGAGAGCAGGGCCAGGCCGTTGCAATTGGCCACCCATTTCCGGAGACCCTCGAGGTACTCGAAAGCGAACTGCCAAAACTGCGTGAACAGGGATTTGAGCTCGTGACGATTAGCAAGTTAGTTGCAAAGCAATTGAACCGTATCTTATGAATGAGCTCTAATGCTCCTGTGATTGACGAGAGCAGACGACAATGAAGAAAGCACTGGCCGGAGTTTTGATAAGCCTTGTGACGATGTCGCTCCTGTCAGCGACCGCGGCGAGCGAGCTGGATGCGTACCTGATGCTTGCTCAGAATGATGACGGCGTACGTATTACGGAGACCGGCGAGGTGGCGTGCACGATGCAATACGAGCCGGTATGCGGCTCTGATGGAAAGACATACAGCAACGACTGCGTGGCCAGGGCGGCTGGCGCTGAAGTCGCAAGCGAGGGAATGTGTCAAACGGGCGAGTCGGGTTGCAGCGAGCAATTTGATCCGGTTTGCGGAATAGACGGCAACACCTATATCAATGAGTGCTTCGCTGGCGTGAGCGGCGTCCAGGTCGCGGGCCTTGGAGCATGTACAGCGAACGGATGCCCCGGAGTGGAAGCACCGGTATGTGGCATGAATGGCCGCAGCTACGTGAATCGTTGTGAGGCTGACGTCGAGCGGGTTCCGGTGCAGCGCAAGGGCGCCTGTGATCTTGATAACTGCCCAAAGGTCTATGCACCGGTTTGTGGCGACGACAACGTTACCTACGATAACGCCTGTCATGCCGAAAAGACTGCAATCGCGACCTTTACCGAAGGGATCTGTGATGTTCGCCCGTGCCCGAAGGTGTTTGTGCCGGTTTGCGGGTCAGACGGCCTGACTTACAGCAATGCATGTCAGGCTGAGCGCCGTGGAATGCGCATCGACTACGCCGGGATGTGTGAGGGACAGGGTAAGAATTGTGCGCGAACCTATGCGCCCGTATGTGGTCTGGATGGTGTTTCTTACGACAATGAGTGCCAGCTCGACAATGCCGGGGTTGTCAAGGCATACGCGGGAGCCTGCGCCGGAGGAGACTAGCTCCGAGCAGGCCCGTTTGCGAGCTACAGCTACGGGTAGGTGTAGCTGGACTGAATCCCGAGCGGTAATCCGACGAGCGTGTACAGCAGCAGGAATATCGTCCAGAGAACGAGGAACGTTATCGAATACGGCAACATCATCGCCGTCACCGTACCGATACCCGTCTTCGTCACATAGCGCTGGCAATATACGACGACAAGCGGGAAGTACGGCATCAGCGGCGTGATGATATTCGTACTCGAATCACCGACGCGATACGCCGCCTGCGTCAAATCAGGCGAGATGCCCAGCTGCATGAGCATTGGAATAAATATCGGCGCGAGAAGGCCCCACTTGCCACTCGCGGAGCCAACAAAAATGTTGATGAAAGCGGTAAGCAACACAATGCCCACGATCGTCATGAATGATGGCATCGCGAGCGCCTTGAGTCCGGCTGCGCCCTGCAACGCGAGCAATATGCCCAGGTTCGACTGGCCGAATGCGTACACGAACTGTGCAATGAAGAACATAATGACAAGGTAATACGACATCAGGTGCATAGCCTTGGTCATGCCGTCAATCACGTCCTTTGAGCTCTTCACGGTCCCGGCCGCAAGGCCATACACGTAGCCCGGGATCACGAACATCAGGAATATTAATGACACGATGGAGCGCATCATCGGCGCAGCGCCGGTCGTCAGGTCGCCGCTCGCATCGCGCCACGGCGAGGTCGCTGGCAACGACGTGAGAACCATTACAATGATGCCGACGACAAAAGCGTAACCTGCCGCGCGCAAGCCCTTGCGCTCCTGCGGCTCGAGCGAATGCATGGTCGGCAGATCTTCGAGATCACCATCAAGATGCGTGCTTTGCAGTCGTGGCTCGACAACTTTCTCTGTCAGGTACCAGCCAAAGCCAATAATCAGAACCGAGGATGCGGTCGTGAAGAAATAATTGTTCAGCGGGTTCAGAACAATGCTTGGATCAAGAATCTGCGCGCCGGCCTGAGACAGGCCTTGCAGCAAGGGGTCCAGTGAGGACGGCACGAAGTTGGCCGAAAAACCACCGGAGACACCAGCGAAGGCTGCGGCAATACCAGCAAGCGGATGCCGTCCCGCTGCGTAGAAGATCACGCCGCCGAGCGGTATGACCAACACGTAACCAGCATCGACGGCGGAGTGGCTGATGATGCCGACCAGAACGACCATCGGCGTGAGTAGCCACTTGGCCGTCACGCCGAGCAACGCCCGAAGACCAGAATTGATAAAGCCCGTATGTTCCGCAACACCGATACCGAGCATTGCAACGAGGACGACGCCAACCGGATGGAAGTGCGAAAAGTTCGTTACCATGACGGACAGGAACTCTGTCATTGCCGAGCCCGATAGCAGGTTATTGATAACGAGCGGTTCACTGGTGCGCGGGTCGACGACACTGAACGTCACGTATGAAAACAACCATGACAAAACCCAGACGGCGAACAACAGTACGATAAACAGCACTGCCGGATCGGGTAATTTGTTACCGACCCTCTCGACTGACGCGAGCATGCGAGTGGACAGGCTGGCCTTTACTTCTTCTTGTTCTTCGGACATTGGGATCTCCTGCAAGCTCGGGCTATCTTACCAGCCGCAGCTGCGCCCTTGGTTCTGTTCTTTCAGGTAAACCATCAGCGGGTCGAAGTAATCAATGATCGCCGTGGCATCCATTTCCCTGGTGCCCGTGAGTTTCTCCAGCGTGTCCTGCCATGGTTCGCTTTGACCGGCTTCGAGCATGGCCTGGAATTTAGCGCCAGCTTCCTTGCTGCCGAAAACGGAACAGGATTGCAGATCGCCTTCATGACCGGCGATCTCACACAGAGAGCGCTGGAACTGGAACTGCAGGATCCGCGCCAGGAAGTAACGCGTATAGGAGACATTGGCAGGCACGTGGTATTTCGCGCCCGGATCGAAGTCGGCTGCACTGCGCTCGACCGGGGGCGCGATGCCCTGGTAATGCGTGCGCATCTCCCACCATGACTTGTTGTAGTCTTCCGGCGCCACCTCACCTGAGAATACCGCCCAGCGCCACTCGTCAATGAGTTTGCCAAAAGGCAGGAATGCGATTGAATCGAGGGCTTGCTGCATTTGCCGGTTAATAACTGCCTGCGGGCTTTCCTCTGCCGACTTGATAAGGCCAACATCGGCAAGGTACTGCGGTGTCATCGACAGCACCACGGTATCGCCAATAGCCTCATGGAAACCGCCGTGAGCACCGCCCTGGAACAGCGGCGGCTGATCTTTATAGGCGCCCTGGTAATAGTTATGGCCTAGCTCGTGATAGATCACGCGCAATTCATCATAGGTCTGCTTAATGCACATCTTGATGCGCAGATCGTTGCCGCCATCGAGCCCCCAGGCGCTAGCGTGGCAAACGACCTCACGGTCAGCCGGCTTGGAAAACTGCGAGCGCTCCCAGAATGTGTCAGGCAGCCTCGGCATGCCAAGCGAGGCATAAAAGTTCTCGGCGGAGCGCACCATCTCCTGCGGCGAGTAGTCTTTGGTTTCCAGGGTTGAGTCGACGTCGAGGTCTGATACGCCGGGGTACGGCTCCATCAGGTCAAAGAGTGACGCCCACTCCTGTGCCCACATATTGCCTAGCAGATGTGCTGGTATCGGTCCGTCCTGGGGCACCTTGTCTTCGCCGTATACTTCGCCCAGCGTGGCGCGAACATGACAGTGCAACTCGTCATACAGCGGCTTGACCTGCTCCCAGAGCCGGCCCGTCTCCGCCTGAAATTCGGCCGGGCTCATGTCGAAACCGGCGCGCCACATGTCGCCGAGGTCGCTATAGCCGAGTTCATTTGCGCCCTCGTTGGCGAGTTCGACATAGCGCTCGTACATGTCACGCATCGGCGGTGAAATCTTGCGCCACCCTTGCCAAAGGTCGAGCAGCTCGTCGTAATCACGAAGCTCTTGCATCAGCCCTTCAAGCTCGGTCCCGGAAATACACTCACCGTCGCTGCGGCAATACTTGCCAGCGCCATACATGCCAGTCAGCTCAGTTGCGATCTGTGTCAGCTCGCGACGCTTCGCCGCGTCTTTGGGTGCCGGAAGGTTCGTGCCGAGCTTCAGTAAATCGATAGCGCGGCGCGTCTCAGTGCTGAGCTCCTGATCGTCATACTGCAGTGCTGCATCTACGGTGTTGCTGTGCCATTCGGCATAGCGTTCTCTCGCGAGCGAGCTCAGTATCGCTGTATCTTCCGTGATGTAGGTCGCCCTGACCCACCCGGCTGCACCGAGCTCACGGCCGAGTTCCCTGAGTTCTTCGATAACGCGGGCGACGAATTCTTCAGCGGTCTCCGTCGCTGCGGCGTCAACCGCCTGGTCGGACGCTTGCTGCGAGCACGCAACAAGTACGATCGCGAGCAGGCCGCCCGCAAACAGTTTTGCTATGGTCTTCATCTTATTTTCCTGCTGTGTGATTGCGCTTAGTGCACGCCGTGCATGCCGCGCCTCAATAATGGGGAAACGAGTAGTACGAACACGCCCACGCCAAGGCCGACGTACATCAGGAACTCGAAAAGTTGTGTATATGTGGCCAATGCGCCCGCGGAATCGACGACCTGACCGTCATGCGTGCTGACGGCCGCCATCTTGCCGAGTCGTGTTGCAACCGTCTCGGAAAGCGCCGTCGCCAGGAACCAGGTTCCCATGCTGACACCAACAACGCGGCCGATAGACAGCTTGGTCACGGCGGACAAACCGACCGGAGACAGGCAAAGCTCGCCGGTCGTGTGCAACAGGTAAGCAAGAACCAGCCAGATTATCGCGACCTTGCCAGCCGCATCGGGGAACTGTGCGCCCAGCACCAGGGCGCCGAATCCGAGGCCGACCTGAATGATGCCGAGGCCAAATTTGACCGGCGTCGATGGCTCGAGACCGCGTTTTGCAAGCCAGATCCAGAGCCATGCGAACGGCAGCGCAAGCAAAAATATAAATCCGGCATTAAGCGAACCGAATTGGGCGGCAGTAAAGGTAATGCCGGCGACTTCGCGGTCAATAACACGATCCGCGAATAAGGTCATTGAACCTGCAGACTGTTCGAACAATGCCCAGAAGACGACGGTAGTGAGAATAAGGAACATCAGCACGACGGTGCGTCCGAACTCAGGAGAGTTATGCGTCATGAAACCGTAGATTACGAAACCAACAATAAGAGCGCCGGCCCCGTAAACGGTGAACTCGGCGATCTGGGGGCCGCCCGGTAGAAAGTCCGGCAGATGGTTGAGGTTCGCGAGTACCGCATAAATGCCGGTCAGTATTGCAACGGCTGCAAACGCGTAGGCGGCACCATTGCCGCCTTCGGTCTTGCGATAGACCATTGAATACAGAACGATGCCGACAATCGCCGTAATAAGAAATACATTCTGCGTGGCCAGGACGACCGGCTCGTGCTGAACGAGCAGCCAGAGCACGCCAAGCACCGGGAGACTTAACAGGTAGATAGACCACTCGCGGCTGATTGGGCCAAACACTTTTTGTTTCAGTTGCTCGGGATCCGAGGGTTCCGCGTGACCGTGCAGATATCTCTGCCCGTAAGAGAACGAGATGAGGCCGATGATCATTCCGATACCAGCAGCGCCAAAACCGTATTTCCAGCCAAAGGTCTCGCCAAGCCAGCCACAAAGTAGCGTCGCAACGAACGAGCCGATGTTGATGCCCATGTAGAAGATCGTGAAGCCCGAATCGCGGCGCGGATCGTCTTTGCTGTAAAGCTTGCCAACAATCGTCGAGATGTTCGGCTTCAGATAACCAACGCCCATGACGATGAGCGCAAGCGCAAAATAGAAAACGTCTAGCGCCGCCGTATCCCGAAACATCACCGCTTCCGACAACATCGTGCCGGCTGCAAGCACTTCGCCGCTGGCGAGCGTCAGGCTTTCGGCCAGAACCGTGCCTGCCGGATAATTTATGGCCTGATGGCCCTCTACGGCCATCAGTATGTGGCCGAGCGACAACAGGACTCCGCCGAACAATACCGACTTGCGCATGCCAAGGTAACGGTCGGCAATCAGGCCGCCGATAACCGGCAGCGCGTACACGAGGCCGGCATACGAGCCGAGCACGTCGAAGCCGGCCGCATCAGAAAACAGGTGATACTTCGTGAGATACAGGAGCAGCAGGAATTTCATTCCATAGAATGAAAACCGCTCCCAAAGCTCGGTCGTGAAGCAGACATACAGGCCCTTAGGGTGGCCGAGAAAATCGTCGTCGCTGCTGTAGTCGTCCGCCGTGGTGGCAACGGAGTCTGTCATTATTATTTCCCCCGGCTGTAACCCGGCGACGCATTATGCGCGCAGGGCGGGCTACGCATTAAACACTATTTCAAGCGTAACTTTCTACTTGACGTCGGATCCTAGGATCCGGCGTCTACTTCGACCGCCTCATCGTCGTCAGGTTTCTTCGAAAATACACGCGACATTATGATGCCGACCTCGTAGAGCAAATAGACAGGAACGGCGAGTAGTGTCTGGCTAATTATGTCTGGCGGGGTCAGAACCATGCCGACCACGAAAGCCATCAGAAAGACATAGGGACGTGCCTTGCCAAGCTTGTCCGGCGTCGTCAGCCCGGTCCAGACGATCAGAACTGTCGCGATTGGAACCTCAAAGGCAATGCCGAAAGCAAGAACGATTGTCGTGATGAAATCGAGATACGCGGAGATGTCTGTCATCATTTCGACGCCGTTCGGCGTTATGGCAGTGAAGAAGCCAAACACGAGCGGAAAGACAACAAAGTATGCGAAGGCGACGCCAGCGTAAAACAGCAAAATGCTGGACGCGAGCAAAGGAAACGCAAAGTGCTTTTCATTCTTATACAGGCCCGGCGCGACGAACGCCCAAACCTGATAGAGAATGACGGGCATGGCCACAAACAGCGCGACAAAAAAAGTCAGCTTGAATGGCGTTAACAGCGGCGAGGCGACAGCCGTTGCTATCATCTGCTGACCAGGAAGAACTTCGACCAACGGCCTGGACACCACCTCGAATATTCGCTGTGCAAACGGTATCAGTACCGCGAACAACACGACGACTGAGGCCGCGATTTTGATCAGCCGGCTGCGCAGCTCAATAAGGTGTGATAGCAACGTACCTTCGGCGAGCCCCTCTTCCGGTTTGTCGCTATCGTCCGTCACGCGTTCTTCTCTTTGTCGGTGGCGTCTTCGTCTGCCGCGTCGTCGCTGTCGTCGCCATGTATCGGCGAGTAGCTGTCGTCATCGTTCGGAATGTGCGCATCCGGTTCGTCGTCATCGTAGGCCGGGTCTGCGGGATCAGGCGCATCGGCCTTAAATGGCGGTGTGATCCTGGGTGGCTTGATCTTGAAATCGTCGTCGAAGTTCAGTTCCTCTTCGAGCTGGCGTCGCATGGAGCGCGTCATGCGGCGCGCCTGGCCAATCCAGCTGCCGAGCTGGTTTGCAATCTGAGGCAAGCGCCTGGGTCCAAGCACGATAAGCCCGATCAAAATCAGGATAATGAGTTCGGAAGAGCCGACTCCGGACATTGTTTGCAGTCGACTTATGTGTCTTTGCGGGGTTCTTCAACCGGCGTGTTGTCGAAGTTGGCGTCTTCGCTCTTGTCTTCGCTCTTGTCCTCGCTGAGCTGCTCTTTCGCCTCCTCGGCATCAGTCATGGCCGAACGAAAACCCTTGACGGCATTGCCGAGATCGGAACCGAGTGAGCGAAAGCGCTTGGTGCCGAATATGGCGAGCACAATGACCAGCACGATCAGTAATTGTGGCCAGCTAATGCCTGATAACATCTTCAATCTCCTGGGGTCCTGCCCCGCAATCTTTCCTCATGATCATGATAACGCCAAAGGCGGCACAATACCGTGCCGGCGTCACACCGCAATTCCCCCTCAGCTTTCGAGCCAGAAGGTTACGGGACCATCATTGATCAGCCTAACCTGCATATTGGCACCAAAACGACCGGTTTCAACCGTATTCAGGCTCCCGCGGCAGGCAGCTACGAGGTGCTCGAAATAGGCTTCTCCCCTCTCCGGCTCCGCGGCCCTGGTGAAACTTGCACGTGTGCCCTTTTTCGTATCCGCCGCGAGCGTAAATTGTGGCACGAGCAACAAGGCAAGACCTTCGTCGACGACACTACGATTCATCCGGTCCTCGGCGTCCGGAAACACCCGATAGGTGAGAATTCGCTTTGCGAGCCTTGCTACGTCTTGCTCGCGGTCATCACGATGCACCGCGACGAGCACGAGCAGGCCACGGCCGATCTCCCCAATCGTTTCGCCGTCAACGGAGACAGAGGCCTCGGTGACGCGTTGCAGGAGCCCAATCATTTCTAGCCGTTATTCCAATAATCGGTCAAAACGAAGTCTTTATTAATGCATCAACGAGATACGAATAGCCATAGCAGGAACGCACGGATGCCAAGATTTAATCAGGCCAAGGAAGGCTAATCGGGGAAACCAGAGCCCCGGTCGGGCCACGGACGGAACGGGCCCCGGTCGTGAGATCGGGGCTTTTTTTACAATTGGCCCCACCAATACCAGCAATTAGCCAAGAATCAGCTAAAAAACAACACTAAAAGAAAAAAGAGCGAATTGTGGGAATATATATGGCACGTTTCGACTAAAAACAAGATTAGGTGGGGCTGATTATATGGGATGGTGCTGAATTGGCTTCGGATGCGCCAGCCAATACACTGGCGGCTGGTGCGTGCCTGACAGGGAAGATAATGAAAAGAAGACAGTTTGTTGGCGGCCTGGCAGCGGCGGCCAGTGTTGCTGCGTGTTCGCCGGATGGCGGTGACTGCGAAAAAGGGGCCGTTCAGGCAACAGAGACATTCGCGTGGTCTTGCGTCACTTCATGGCCGCCGAAGTATCCGGGTCTCGGCATGGCGGTGGAAAACCTCGCCGACCTGATCGAGGCAGCATCGAACGGACGCCTCAAGATCAAGGTCTATGGCGGCGGTGAACTGGTACCGGCACTCGACGTGTTCGATGCTGTTAGCCGCGGCGCTGTCGAGATGGGCCATGACGCGTCGTACTACCACAAGGGCAAAGTCGCGGCCGCGCAGTTCTTTACAGCGATCCCGTTCGGACTAAATGCTGCCGAGCTGGCCGGCTGGTTTCACTATGGCGGTGGCCTCGAGCTGTGGCGTGAGTTGTACGAGCCGTTCAACATCGTGCCGTTTCCCTGTGGCAACACAGGCGTGCAGATGGGCGGCTGGTTCAATCGTGAGATCAACACTGTCGAGGACCTCAAGGGTCTGAAGATGCGCATTCCAGGGCTGGGAGGTGAAGTCATAAAACGTGCAGGGGGCACGCCGATAACGATGCCCGGCTCCGAAATATTCACGTCACTACAGACCGGTACGATCGATGCGACGGAGTGGGTCGGCGCGTACAACGATATTGCGTTCGGACTGCACAAGGCGGCGAAGTATTACTACTACCCGGGGTGGCAAGAGCCAGGCGCGGGCCTCGAATGCACGATCAACGCCGAGGCCTGGGCTTCATTGCCCGTCGATTTGCAGACGATAGTCGAAGTAGCATGCCAGGCGATAACGACGGACATGCTGGCTGAGTACACGCACGGCAACGCGGTGGCGTTGCAACAGTTGATTGATGATCCGAACGTCGACGTTCGGCCCTTCCCTGACGATGTGCTGCGCCTGTTGAAATCGATTACCAGGGAAATAGTCGAAGAAACGTCTGCGACTGACCCGGCGTGGAAGAAGATTGCGAAGTCGTACTACGAGTTCATGGAGAAGTCGACGAAGAACCAATTCGTCACCGAAATGGCAAATCTGAAGACACGCGACTTGTAATTTTGGGAGGAAATAATGATGCCCCGAGCACTTATCACAGCAGAAGTTGAAGAGGTCGGGAATTAGTCATGATTCAATTGAGAGCAGGGTTTTTGCTTGCGGGTCTTTGTTTGCTTGGCGCCTGTAGCGGGGAGCCGAAAAAACCTTTCACGCTCGTCGAAGCCACAATCTCTGATATTCAAAGGGCCGTCGAGTCCGGTGAGGTGTCTTGCCGGGCCGTGATCGAGGGTTACATTAACCGGATCAAAACATATGACCAGGCAATGGGCATCAACGCAATCACTGCGATTAACCCAAAGGCCCTTGACAGGGCCGACGACGTTGATCGTGCAATTCGAAACGACGAAGGCCTTCCTGCCCTTTTCTGTGCGCCTCTTTTGATCAAGGACAATTTTGATACTCATGACATGGTCACAACCGGCGGTTCCGTTGCACTCATGGACAGCTATCCTCCTGATGACGCCTTTATGGTCCGGAAGCTTCGTGAGGCCGGCGGCATTGTACTGGCCAAAACGAACATGGCCGAATGGGCCTTTAGTCCAAGAGAGACTGTGTCTTCCTCATACGGTCGAACGGCAAATGCATATGATGTGGGCTTTGTCCCGGCGGGTTCTTCGGGCGGTACGGCGTCGGGAGTAGCCACAAGCATGGGGGTCGCCGGTATGGGTAGTGACACAGGAAATTCTATTCGTGGCCCATCCTCGCATTTGGCCCTCTTTGGAATTCGTTCCACTATCGGATTGACTAGCCGTGATGGCGTTATCCCCCTTATCTTCGATCGGGATATTGCTGGCCCCATGACCCGCACCGTGGAAGACGGCGCCCGCCTGTTCAATATCGTTGCAGGCTATGACCCGTCGGACACCCTGACCCTTCCGGACAAAAGGGAAGCGGATTACATGAGTTATCTCAACCTGGACGGCCTCGAAGGGAAGCGCATTGGTGTGCTCCGGGCCCTCGTTGATCATGACGATGCCGACGAGGAGATAAAAGCCCTCTTCTATCAAGCTATTGATGTTCTAACAGCAGCCGGTGCAACGATCGTTGACCCGCTTGAAATAAAGGACTTCTGGAAGCTCACCGAAGAAATCCCGTACTGTGGCCGATTCAGATATGACGTTGGCCGATACCTCAGCACGCTTGACAAGCCGCCTCTGTTGGACGTGAACAAGGTACTGGAAACGGGGCAATATGCTCCTGAATCCAAACGTGCGTTTGATTTTTACTCACAGTACCCGTTACACGTCAAACCCGACGACTGGGACGAACCGTGCCCAACCTGGCCCAACAACCCGATGCGAAACGAATTACTTGCCAACACGATTAGAGCAATGGACGAGGCTCAACTGGACGCACTAATCTACCCGACCTGGTCCAATCCTCCGGCCCACATCGACAAGGCGAACGAAGAATACAAAGGTGATAACAACCAGATCTTGGCACCTGACGCAGGGCTACCGGCCGTGACAATTCCAATGGGCTTTTGGCAAAACAAATTGCCGGCCGGTCTTCAGTTCCTGGGACGCCCTTATGCAGAAGGAATCTTGATAGAGCTGGCCTATGCTTACGAGCAAAAAACCAAGCACAGAAGGCCACCGGAGGGTTTTGACGAAGTTCCAGGATAGATGTGATTTCTTTTAACAATCATCCGTAGATTCTATTTGGCAGCCAGGTAACAAGGTCGGGGAAAAGCGCAAGCAATAACAGAGCGAATACCTGAATAACGACAAACGGTATGACGCCGCGATAGATCTGTGAGGTTGCGACTTGCGGCGGCGCAACGCCGCGCAGGTAGAACAATGCGAAGCCAAATGGTGGCGTCAGAAACGAGGTCTGTAGATTGATGGCGATCATGATGCCGAGCCACACCGGGTCGAGGCCCATGGCGAGCAAGACCGGACCAACAATCGGCACGACGACAAATGTGATCTCGATGAAGTCGAGAACGAAGCCGAGCAGGAACATCACGAGCATCACGACGACGACAGCGCCAATCACACCGCCGGGCAGCGAATCGAGCATTGTGCGCACAGCGTCGTCACCACCGTAGCCGCGGAACACGAGGGAGAAAATCGACGCGCCGATCAAAATCAGGAACACCATGCTGCTGATCCTGAGCGTGCTTTGCATGACCTCCTGAAGTCGCTCAAGATTCAATTGCCCTCGCAGCACCGCAAGTAACAATGCACCCATCGCACCGATGCCGGCGGCTTCTGTCGGCGTCGCAAACCCGAACAGGATCGATCCAAGCACAGCGAATATCAGAAACAGAGGTGGCAGGAGCGCACGAAGCACCTGTAAGAGCGTCACATTTTCGTCCGGGCCGCGTTCGTGCGCCGGCATTACTTTCGGCCGGAAGATCGCCACGCCCAGGATGTAAAGGACGTACAGCAGGACAAGCAACAACCCGGGAATTAACGCCCCGGCAAACAGGTCGCCAACCGAGACCGTCTTCGGCGAGAACACGCCCATGTCGAGCTGCGCCTGCTGATAAGCAGATGTCATGACATCACCGAGCATCACAAGAATGATCGACGGCGGAATGATCTGCCCGAGCGTGCCCGAAGCGCATATCGTGCCTGCGGAAACCTCTGGCGAGTAACCACGGCGCAGCATTGTCGGCAATGACAACAGTCCCATAGTTACAACCGTGGCGCCGACGATGCCTGTGCTTGCGGCGAGCAACATACCGACAAGCGTTACCGAAATACCGAGTCCGCCGCGCAAAGACCCGAACAGACCGCTCAGTGTTTCGAGCAACTCTTCGGCTATGCGGGCGCGTTCGAGCGTCACGCCCATGAACACAAAAAGCGGTACCGCGATAAGCGTCTCATTGTTCATGATGCCGAACACCCGGTTCGGCAGGCCGGACAGCAGGGCCTCGTTGAAGTCGCCACTCAGAACGCCGATGCCCGCGAATATCAGCGCAGTGCCGCCCAACGTAAATGCGACCGGAAAGCCGGCCAGCAATACAACAATTACGGAAAGGAACAGCAACAGGGCGACCCACTCCATTACGGCGTCTGCCTCATTGCTGTTAGCGAGCGGCGCATCAGTGAAACGCCCTGCAACGCGACCATCACGGGCATGACAACAATAATTGATTTCAGTGCCGGTATCAGCGGATAGGGCAAGCCGCCGGGCTCGCGTGATGTCTCATGTATCGACCACGAAACTGCAGCAAAGTCGTAGGCCTGGATGGCCAGGAAGCCACAAAGGGGCAGTAGGAAAACGATGACGCCGACAAAGTCGACAGCTGCACGACCTCGTGAACTCATCTTGCGATAGAAGATGTCGACACGAACATGTTTCTCATGCAGCAAGGTGTACGCTGCACCGAGCATGAATACAGTCGCGTGCATCCACGTGACGGACTCTTGCAGCCAGATGAAACCGGCGTCGAACACATAGCGCATGATTACGATAATCGACGTGATGATTACCATCGCCAGGGTTAGCCAGGAGATCGCTTTTCCGGTGGCGCTGCTTATTCGATCATAGAAACTCTGCGCAGCCGCCACGTCTGAAGAGTCGCTCATTCAGACAATCTCAGTGACGCCAGAATGTCGGCGTAATCAGGACGAGTAACGTGAAAATCTCAAGACGACCGAGCAGCATTCCCGCGATCGCAATCCATTTGGCCGGGTCAGTCAGCGTCATAAAGCCGGACGCGACGTCGCCAAGGCCGGGACCGAGATTGTTGAGCGTGGCGGCAACAGCGGAGAATGCCGTTACCTGGTCAAGTCCGGTCATCATCATCAATACGAGCATGATACCGAACACGACCACGTAGATTGAGAAGAAACCCCAGACAGCGTCCACGACGCGATGTTGAACTGCCTTGTTACCAAGCTTGACCGGAATCTCGGCGCTCGGATGGACAAGCCGGACGATCTCGCGGACGCCTTGCTTATAGATCAGAAGCCAGCGGATGACTTTGATTCCGCCTGCTGTCGATCCTGCACATCCGCCAACAAAGCTTGCGAAAATCAGCATGACCGGGAGCGCTGCTGGCCACATGGCGTAATTCGCAGTTGTAAAACCAGTAGTGGTTGCGATCGACACAGCCTGGAAAAGACCATTAACAATTGTGTCAGCGGCGTTGTCATAGCTGCGATGTTGAAATAACCCGATGATTACGAGCACGGACAAACTAACCAGGATCAGCGTATAGGCGCGAAACTCGGGATCGAGCGAATAGTGCTTTATAGAAACGTAGCGCCACGCAAAAAAGTGCAGCGAGAAGTTAATGCCAGCGGCAAACATGAAGACGATGGCGACGAGATCAATGGCCGTGCTGCCGAAGTATCCGATGCTCATGTCATGTGTGGAAAAGCCACCGATGGCCACTGTGGAGAACGCATGACACAGGGCATCGAACCAGCCCATGCCTGCGGCCATGTAGCTGGCGGCGCAGGCGGTCGTGAAGGCAAGGTATACGTACCAAAGCGCCTTTGCCGTCTCAGTGATGCGCGGCGTCAGCTTTGTATCCTTGACCGGGCCCGGCGTTTCGGCGCGGTATAATTGCATGCCGCCGACGCCAAGCATCGGCAGCACAGCTACCGCCAGAACGATGATCCCCATGCCGCCGAGCCACTGCAGTTGCTGGCGGTAATACAAAATCGATTTCGGTAGATCATCGAGGCCGGTTAGGACGGTGGCCCCGGTTGTCGTCAGGCCGGACATGGACTCGAAAATTGCGTCAGTCAGGGTCATCGTAATCGAGTCCGCAAAATACAGCGGTGCCGCGCCGAACGTACCCAACACGGTCCAAAACGCCGCGACTACCAGAAAGCCGTCGCGCAAGCGCAGATCCTTGCGGGATCGATGTACCGGCAACCAGAAGATCAACCCGGCAGCGAGGGTGAGCCCGAAACCTTCAACAAAAGGCAGCCATGATTGTTCTTTGAAGATCATGGCGATGATGATCGGGGGCAGCATCGTCAGGCTGAACATCATAAGCAGCAGCCCGAGAATTCTTTGTACTACTGTCCAGTTCATCTTGGGAGCTACGGCTTAGACGAAAGACACGCCAACCTGGAACAGCTTCTCCAGGTTCTCAATTTTCCGCCGATCAGTCAGGAACAGTATGACGTGGTCATCCGTTTCAATAACCGTATCGTGGTGTGCGATGATCACTTGTCCGTTGCGAACCAGCGTCACGATTGCGGCGCCCTTCGGAAGATCGATATCCTCGATCTTGCGGCCGACAACCTTTGATTCACCTTCCTTGCCGTGGGCAATCGCCTCTATCGCCTCCGCCGCACCGCGGCGCAGCGAATGCACTTTGGCGACATCGCCACGCCGCACATGCGCGAGCAGTGAGCCGATTGTCACTTGCTGTGGTGAAATGGCGATGTCAATACTACCGGCCTCAACAAGATCGACATAGGAAGCACGATTGATCAGCGCCATGACCTTGTGTGATCCGAGCCGCTTCGCAAGCATCGAGCTCAGGATGTTAGCCTCCTCCGAATTCGTTAGCGCACAGAACACATCAACGTTGTCGATGTTTTCCTCGAGCAGCAGTTCTTCATCGGCAGCGTCGCCAACAAGCACAATCGCCTTGTTGAGTCGCTCGGAAATCTGTCGGGCGCGCTTGGGATCGCGTTCGATAATCTTGACCTGGTTTGTCTGCTCCAGTGCAAGCGCCAATCGGACGCCGATGTTGCCGCCGCCTGCGATTACGACGCGGCGCACCGGATCCTCGAGGCGCCGCATCTCACTCATGAAGACGCGAATATCTTTACGATCAGCAATAAAGAAGACCTCGTCGTCTTCCTGAATGACCGTATCACCCTCGGGCAGCATCGCCTTGCCGCGGCGGTAGATCGCGGCGATACGACCTTCCGTGTTTGGCACATGTTCCTTAAGGGTCGCGATACGCTGGCCGACGAGCAGGCCATCGCGATCTGCACGTACCCCGACAAGCCGAACGCGCCCGCCTGCGAAATCCAGGACCTGTGAGGCCCCCGGATAAAGAATCAATTGCTCGATGTACTCGCAGACAAGTTGCTCCGGGCTGATTCGCACATCCACCGGAATGGCGTCTTGCGTAAACAGGCCCTTGGCGTTCATGTACTCGGCGGCGCGAATCCGCGCGATCTTCGTCGGTGTGTGAAAAAGCGTGTAAGCGACCTGGCAGGCGACCATATTGGTTTCGTCCGTATCGGTCAGCGCGACAACGATATCGGCATCGTTCGCTCCGGCACGGTCGAGCACCTCGGGGTGGGCCGCATGCCCGACGACGGTACGAATATCGAGGCGGTCCTGCAGCTCACGCAGCACGGCGGATCGCATGTCGACGACGGTGACTTCGTTGGCCTCTTCGCGCGACAGGTGATATGCGGCTGAAGAGCCTACCTGTCCTGCACCGAGAATGAGAATTTTCATTGTTCTTTTCGGGCCTCGGAGCGCAGCGAACTACG